>Ga0210388_10000490_pt1 | contig 32543 bp, 72 predicted proteins | sample IncBWC19OmetaG_FD_155485 | JGI IMG/M metagenome (GOLD analysis project Ga0210388, IMG submission 155485) | Forest soil microbial communities from Barre Woods Harvard Forest LTER site, Petersham, Massachusetts, United States - Inc-BW-C-19-O ...
TTAGCTTTGTCCCGACGACTTTTTACTTTTTTTTGCTTTGGCTTCACGGATTTCTTTTCTAAGACGCCAGTAGTTTTCAGAGCTGAGGTCAAATGGTTTTGGATCGAGTAGATAGACTAAGCCAGTGGTAACTCGGTGTGGTTCAAAATATTTCTTAAAATCTTTAAAGAATATTGGCTTGGATTGACGTTTTTGGTCCCAACCCTTCCAATGCTTATACGTATAATATATTAAATCAGATGAGACTTGATCATCGCCGTGCTTGATATTGAGATCATATATAAATTTTGCAGCTTCACTAACTTTTTCAACTATCTCTTCTGACTTAGCTCCGGCTGCCAGGGCCATAAGATCTTCAATACTAAGTTCATGTACTATCTTCTTTGATGACATAACTAGAACTCGATGCTAACGGATACTCCACCAGTTTGTTGAGTATTAGCCCAGGCTCCAATAAATATTGGTCCTATGATACGTCGATCAATTTCAGCGCCATACACTTTTTGAAAAGTCGACACGTTATAACCTAATAAACCAGTTGCTTTCCATTGTGGCTTAACATTAGTGATAGTCTCAGATGTTTTATCAGTCATGCTCGTATTAGTAGTATCAACATCCTTATCAGTAGTCGTAGTGTCAGTTTCTGTGGATCCATCAGGTTTCTTAATCTGCTTAGTAATGGTTACAGTATCATGCTTGACTGTTTCAACAGTTTTAACTACTTCAACAGTTTTTATGACTTCTTTAGCTGGTTGAGCATAACGACCAAACGAATATCCTAGTCCCAAGGCCACAAGTATAGCTAATGTTATTGATTGCCAAGGTTTAAGGCTGTTCATTGTACAAACTCGGTAACATCATTCCCTTACAATTAGCTGGATTCTCTTCACATATGGATTGCATATTAAAGAAGCTGCTAATAAAGAAATTTTGGGGTTTAGCATTAGGATCAGGATATTGAACTACATATTCATTACTATGTGTTAGAAAATCCTTCACATACTCATATGGTACAATGAAACCATAACTTAGACCTTGTTCTCCAGCAAATACTAGCCCAGAGATCTCACCTTGAGAATTAAATACCCCCGAACCACTAGACCCAGCCATGATAGTAGCTGTTACTGGCTGAGCCTCAAAAGATTGTACCAACGGCTTTTGCCCAGTTAGCAAACACATGAACGCATCGTTATCAGCTTCATGTCCATCGCATGGCTGAGAACCAATCATTACATCGATATTTATATGATGGGCAAAATTCCCATGGGTAACAATTGTTGGAAGTAATGCAGGATGTCCGGCTATTGTCATGTTGGAGTACGTATCAGGTGCTTTACTTGCTAGCTGTGTGTTTTCATGTAGATTTGCTAATACCTTAATCAAACAAAGATCGTGCCTTTTATACACTTGGAACGAATATACGGGATAAGTGCCTTCGTCAGTACTAACAACTCCACCATTTTGAATTAGATTGCAAACATGCTTGTTCGTTAAGATTAACGATCCATTAGGATATGATCTAACAATAACCCCTGAACCCCCGGAATGCTTATTTTCTAAAGTAATCATCGCGCTAGTTTGAGCGTACTCCGAATTACTTCTCGGTAATCTTGTTGTACAGGCAGTGAGAAGAAGGATAGTCGATACGAATAGTTTAGTTAGATTTGTCATTATTCATCCTGGTCAAGTTATCTGAATGTTTTTTAAGTGTTAGGCAGCCCAAAGTTGGAGTAAGGATTGCTGCAATGGTGCCCCCATCAATTTGGCCGAAGATAACTGGGCCGATAGATACTTCGGAAAGCAGAAATTTAAAAAGAACTATTCCTAATGAATATATAGCTAGGGTTTCTAGCGTGTCTAGTCTGCCAGTTTCAGGATCTTTTACCCACAGATTCATATATCGTTATCCTCGTCCTTTTTCTTTTCTTGTCTTATTTGTTTTCTAATTTCATTTTCATAGAGAGTCTTCGCCGCATGGCATTGGGTGCATAAAATTTGCCATAAATCTACGGCAACAAACAGTCTAGAAATATAATCATCCCAGCTAACAAACCCAGTATGGGGATCATCGACAGGATTAACATGGTCAAGCTGAAATTCGCCATGACGAAAGTGTCCATTACATTTAGCACACTCATATAATCCTCTGCTCACTCTGGCTTTTTTAATTGCTTCTTTTCTTGGAGGAAATTGATAACTAATTCTACGTAATTTTTGTTTCAAATAGGGCACTAAATTAAAAGCTTTGTGAGATGCCTTTTTAGTCTGTTTTTTTCTTCCGACGCTTTTCTTGGTAGCCACAGGCGCATTTCCTCAATGTTGCATAAATAAAATCGTATTCTATTAATACACCTTTGCCACAACTAGGACACTCAAATGTATTGATTACTTCTAAATCAGAATCTTCGATTACATCGTCTATAATTGAATTTTCAATATGTGAACGACGACGTAAGAACTTTAATTCTTTTTTGAGTTGTCTAATCTCGCCGCGCAAACTCTCTACTTCAGATTTGCCCCGGCCTCGGGACTTTCCCACTACTCGAAAATAGCCAATTGAGCAATTACTTGACCAATTTCATACCGTTTAACTGGGGTATGAACTGGGCGCATTACGACTTGCACATTTCCTGAGCGATGAACTTGATCAATTAAAACCATACCGTAGGTGCCATCTGGGTTCTCAAGTAAGATAATTCCTTCTTGATCGACCACTTGATCAGTTTCGTATTTTACTATGCCGCCCTTTTTAAAATCAATAGTTTCACTGACGGCTTTAAGGGGAATAAGTCTCATGGGTGCCTCACTATACTTAATATTACACTATCATACTTTTCATTGTTTGTCAAGCTTTTTCTTCAATATCTATAAATAATTTTCCGTGTAAGTGCTCGACCTCGTGCAGAATACATCTGGCTTGTAATCCCTTGAATAATCCATAGCTCATTTTACCATTTCCATCCCGATATTTTACACTAATTTCTAAAGGTCTTTTAATCATTCTAAATACACCAGCAAAACTTAAACAACCCTCGCCAGCATATTCAACTTGTGGCGATCTATGTAATATGACTGGATTAAACATAGCTAACATGTGGCCCTGATTTTCAATAACTATCAATGATATGTTAAGACCAACTTGATTGGCAGCTAAACCTATTCCATTAGACTCCCGCATCAAACGATACATCTCTTTAGCTATATTAACTAGTTCAGGTGTGACTTTGTCTACTGATAATGTTTTCTGTCTTAAAATATCATTAGGATATGTTAATATATTCATGCTCGTATAACTCGCTGTCTTGCTCAGTAGAGCAGGGAGATTTATCGACTATCGACCGTTTAATACTCCGACATCAAGCATAACAGTGCCTACTGGTGGGTATTCAATAAATGTGTATATAGGTTTAGTTAGATCCTCGCAATAGACTCTAGGTCCAAGAATTGAGGCCGAATCCTTGGTATCGTCAACGTGTTTACAAGGTTTACTTTGGATGTGTCCGTTTACGCCATCAGCATATCCTTCTAATCCTAAGGCTAGAACTGCTTTTACTGCATGATTATATCCATTAGCTGACCAAAATATGATGTAATAACCTCGTTCATGGTATACTTTCAACAAATCCACGTGATAATTGTGGGGTGTAAGATACACTGTTCTGCCAGCAAAGTTAATAGGAAGTTTACCAAACCCATTAACAGTGGGATTATCCCACATAAGCAAAGTATCATCAATATCAAAAGGCACCACATTCTCATTTTTAATTACCAGCATCTTGTTCTCTTTCTACGTATATTCCTCTGTAAAAATTAGGATCTACGCCAAATATTTTGTTATCTGAATCTTTCACAAATAGAATTGGTTTCCCTTTTAAATCAAAATAAGTTCCTTCCACGATTACTTCGACGTCATTATTAATATGTTTCACGACGTCTCCTTGTGTAAACTTAACTTCCCAACTCAAATAACTATTTTCGGCAATTTTTTTGGATATTGTAGTAGTCGGAAATTCTAATGGAGCGACTGCTTCTTCCTTAACATATCGATCATCTAATTCTTTTCGACCTTCATAGTAAAACTCAACTAACATTCCAGCATCACATCTAATGTGGGCACCATGGTGGCGACCAGATTCGGGATCAATGTCCTCACCTTTCATAATAGCGAATGTATGTCTTAAGATAGCCCCGCAGATCCTTAATACGGTTAAACCTTTACGCCAGTTATGATAACCATACTTTTTTGCCCCCATTCCCCATACGTAACCTTCTTCCTCGGCAGCTCTAGCTGGGATTAATCCAACCATTGATTTATCTTGATCGTGTTTAACTCCTTCTGCCATTAAACTCCCCTTTGTAACTGTCTGGTTAATTGTCTTGCTTTTTTAATTACTTCTTCAGCATTTGATGCAAACCATGAGGCTGTAATCTCTTCATAGTCACTAATCTTTAATTCATTTGTATCGTCGAGGTGCAGATAACCGAAATATCCATGATAAATTTCGTGACATACAGTGGTGAAATCAATATCATCTTCGTGTATTAGAATTAACTTGTCATTCCAAATACAAAGACCAGCAAACTCCCCATCACCGCGATGTTCTTGCATCTCGTCTGATGTGACAGTTTTGATCTTCCAGTTTTGACCATTAATTTTAAATTTAATAGTCATTAGCGCCTCATTGACCGTCTTTTATCAATTCCTAATAGATTGGCCCTACCGCGGGATTCTTTGCCACAAGCCTTACATTTAAAACGTTGAAACTTACCACCGGATGTATAAGCATAGCCTTTATTTTCAAATTCTTTATGGCCACAGGTGCAGGTATGATTTAGATCGTCGGTATAAGCATCGAAGTTTATTGATGTGTCCCAGGCCGCGAGCTTTTGGTAGAGTTCTTCAGTTGCAAGCGTGTCATGACAGTTGTATAATTGCATTTCTTTCCAGGCCTCTTTATTGCCTTTGAGACATTCAGACCACAGAGAAAATCCTGGAAATTTTTTGTGTGAAAGTTTTTTGTATTTTGTACACAGATTCGATGTAAGAAATTCCAACTTATTTGAGGAAAAAGCGAAATATTTTTTGGCTAATACCATAGTATCAATTTGACGAAAACTAGATGGAGGTTGCATTCCATTCAAAATAAACCTAGCGTTCAATTTTTTAACATCGAAAGCTTTGGAATTTTGGCCGATCACGATATCAGCCTCATCAAGTAATTTCCAAATTTTTTCTAAAAGTTTTTTATCATTAGTTATATCTTTAGCATTTCGTTGGTCTGCATATATAATTTCAGATGGTTTATCTCCCATCCATTTAGCTGCAAAACTCAATAAATGCCAATCCTGTTTCACTTGATTTAATGCTAGATCATTATCCCACAAACCCCAAACATATCCTAAAATGGGTGAGGTTTCAATATCGACGAAAAGAATTTTAACTTTTTGTTTTTGACTCATTCACTAATCCTTTAGTTTTATAAATCCGACCATAATAATCGAGCTGAAGCTCAAGTAATAACTTACTATCTTCAACCATTTGGATCACGGGATACACACCTTGATATTGTGCAAATCCATAAAGTACGGGAAGTAACTTATTATAAATTGCTATAATTCGGGGATGATCTTTTACCACTTCTTTACTAAATTGAAAATCAATAAAGTCGTGGAGAGTATGAGGAGTATCTTTTTTTGAGGATTCTTCCATGATTCCTTTATTAAACATTACCATAATTTTACTAAGAAGTCAAGCTCTTTAATTTTTCAGCATTAGATTTTTTACCATAATCCTCAAATTTATCCATATCTAGTACATTTGTTAGTATCTCAACTGTAGAATACACTCGACTGACATAATGTAAAGGATCTTGATCTTTTTCCCACAATCTAACGTCTCTTAATACTGCATTAGGTTTCATTTTAGGCCGACCATCCTTAAAATATACCAACTCACCTTTAGCTTTAACTTGAATGTCACCTTTAATACAATTATATACCCAAATCTTATCACCTTCTTGGACTGATTCTACTATTCCTTTATCAATAGTCTCCTGAACCGCATCCAAGACTTTTTGTTCAGTCAAGCGTGATGGACTAAGCACAGACTTAGTAATAGTTTTTTTTGTTGACCAACGATTGATAAATTGAATATTCAATGCTTCTTTAATATATGATCGATAAATTGTGGGCAGTGATGCTTTTTCATCGTCCAATAATGCATATACCATTTTCTCTAGCATTTCAATCAATGCTGGCTCTTTCTTTTGATCAGTCATAGCTGAGCCCTTAAACTTTACTTTGCCGTTGCGTACTAGCACATAATTCTTAGCCCTAACTACTATTACTTTTTCGTAGATCCCGTCATCTTCCCATCTGATGAGTTTATTGTAAAGAGAGTTGAGTGATTCCAAGAAAATGGCGAACTCGGCAGGTTTAACTTCAATTCCTTTTGTAATGCTAAATGAGTCTGTGTCGACATTAACAAGCTTGTATCCCATACCTGGACTAACACTAGCCCCGACTTTGTATTCGTAGCTGATTTCTTCATTCTCAGTTCCTTCATTAGCAATTGCCTTGACAACTTTTTCTAGTGTGTGTCCAGTCGCATATTCCACACCCTTTAATAGGATCTCCCGACCCCGACGTGTTACTTCTGCTGCTCCTTTAGGATAATTATAAAGTAAATAGCCTGCACCTAAAAAACCGTAAAGACTGTTAATACATATCTTCTGGGCATTTTGCATATCGTCGTAATAACGCTCCCCAGTTTCTTTGGCTAATTTCTTATTACGCAGCCGTTCATCACGGAAATAACTCAGCATTTGAATCATATGGTTATAAGGATCTTTTTCATTATCGTGAATGTTATATTCAAGCATCACAGAAGGGTATAGAGACGCGATATCCGCCTTACAGACGTGACTATAGACGCCAGGTATGCCCATGGATATAGCACCCTCAAATGGGACCTTGTTGGACGTCCTGGGCTGACTGTAGCCATCCTGTAGATACGACCGGATCATTAATGCGTCAAGTTGTGAACCCGCTGCCTCGTTGATCATTTGTTGCATTGTCTTAGGAATAGATTGGGCTAAATAAAAGTAGGCAGGAATCATAAGATCAAATAACTTTAATGCATCATCACTATCTTCGATGGCATATTGTTTAATGCGATCACGCATTGCTAAATCATGCCAATGATTTTTAATCTGAGATGCATCGATGAAAGTACGATCTGATTTTTCTAATCCCAAATGCTTAATAATAGGTTTAAGACCATAACTAGGAAAATCACGTCCCAAATCGTATTTGATCGAAAGAAAGAAGGTATCAATAATTTCTCGACCAGTAATACGAACATTATGATAGTCGTATTGTTGACTACCGTCTTTACGAAATTTGGAAGTCTTTTCAGCAAACTCAACACTCGATCCATCCCTTCCTAGAATGATGTGGCCATGTAAAATATTTTGTAAATAAGGTAAATCGTAACTTAATATATTATGCCCAGTAATAATGCTAGGATCAACTTCCATAACCCATTCAGCCCAGGCCATAATCATTTGTTCTTGATCATTATATTCATCAATTGAAAATAAACGGCGGATTATATTCCCTTTTTTTCTGAAAGTATTTGAAATACAAAATACTTTTGAACTCTCATCCATAACTAGACCATTTGTTTCAATATCAAATGAGAGTATGGAAACATCTTCGACTTTCATACCTTTATAATAAGTCACACCATCGAAAAGTAAAAGAGTTTCTTCAATTTGACGAGGCATCCAAAGATGCTTCTGATATGACTTATTTAGCTCATTATATTCAGCGCAGCTAACTTCGGTCAAATATTTATAATACTGATCACCCTTTAATACATCTGAATAAGATTCTAAGCGTTTATGACTCAGCACCCATGGTTTGAAATCATGAATTTCTTGATTCACCACTCCATCAGTTTCAGTGTAAACGAATACTTTATCGTCTTTAACAGTTACATTTACGATATCCCGTTGAAGATCTTTTCCGAAGATTAATTTATTATACATTAATGAACGTCCTCATCAGGCATTGCCATGTCAGTACTCATAATATCGCCGGGAATGAATTCAATTTCTACCATTTGAGCTAAATCATGACTTATGGTTCGAGTAATCATTTCTGGCGTACCTAGATAGAAAAATTCAGTATCTACATCCAAAACTAATCCCGATACCATCATCGTCACGCTTAATTCTCCACTTTCGTTCGGGACTATAGCATTCATTCCGGTTAAATAAACGACTACCATTTCGCCGATATATAAATCATACAACTTTTTAGCAGCAGCTTTAGATATCATAACCGCGAGACACTTCTAATTTTTCTTGAGCGATTCTTTCACGTAAAGCTTTCAATTCATAACGTTCATCGGAATTCATTTCAGTTAACTGTCCAGTTATACCTTCCCACATGAAATCTAATTGACACAAACTGCCCATATTATTTTTTACAACAGAAATAGTTGCGAATTTATCGTGATTCATATTTCTTGGATCGTAACCTGGGCGACTCATAGTTAATATAACACGCGAATCCTGTTCGATTACACTGGCTCCTTTGATTTTGCGATATGAGACAAGTTCTTCTCTCGGATCACCAGCACTCTTTTGAGGCTGAACAAGAAGAAGCACAGTGGTATGATATTTTTTTGCAATATCCGATAAGCGACTGGCGACATAAGCACTATTAGCAGTGGCGTCACTAAATGGTCCTCTAACTTTTTCTAAATAATCAACGACTACAAGTTTAGCGTTTTTACCCTTTTCTTGCTGATAAGTAATAATTTCTTCTTCAATTTCTTCCACTGTAGGACCGGATTTAAAGTTGAAATGTGCGTTACTATAATTTTTCAATACTTCAGAATAAGCATCAATTAGGATTTTATCAGGATTATTATTTTTATACATATGTAGAATCTTACGCATGTCATAACCAGAATACTTTTGCAGTAATCTGCTGAATAGGAGATTTTTATACATGTCAAGGCTGAAGAAAATCGTATTCTCACCAGTTTGAGACATATGCTCAACAAAGAGATTAGCAAACGAAGTTTTGCCAGCCCCCGGTGCTGCAAGTAAGGCTACCATCATACCCGAAGTAATTAGAACATTATCATCTAGACTCTTTAATCCAGTTTTAATTGTATTCTTATCAATGTTTTTAGCAAAATCTTGGAACTCATCACCAACGTCCTTAATGTCTACTAAATCAATATTTGATGCAGTTTCAGTCAAATTAAATCGTTTGCGAGTTAATTGTAAAATTGGTTCATTTTTATCATAAGTGCCGCCCTTCCATTGAGGACTAAATACTGTATTTATAATTTCTCGCTGCAATTGATCGGAGTCAACTTGAGGCTCCCCAGTTCTTAATGCCTGTTTTTCAGCAGTAGTCTCTAAGATAGCCAAAGTATGCTCAGAACTAAAACCCTGATTCTTGAGTGTGGATGCAAGTACCATAAAAGCAATATTGCGCTCACCGAGAGTAACAGATTCAGATCCATAAAAATATCCCTCTAAAAGAGCGTATCTTTCTTTAGCCATCCAGCGCGGGGCTTTAGAGAAGTCGATATCATGAATATTGAAACCCTTAATGTCTGTTAACTCAATAGTTACAATTTTTTTAAAGGCTTTAGACTTTAATACATCTACTTCTTCTGGCAAATCGATTGGTTCTGATTCTTTAAATGTGTTTAGATCATATGAATCTAGACTTTCAGCGTAAGTTTTAATTGCCTCAATTGGTAATTCTTTTAATTCAGCAAATGTAATTGGAATTTTGTATAGCCCCGATTTTGGGTGCATAGAGAACGGGGACCTAATAATCCTAGCTTCATCATTGATCCTAACATCAAATGTTTTAAGATCAGCAGCAACATTAAAAACTATATTTACAAACTCTTGACGAGTTAAACCATCCTTAAGTGGCACATCGATATGTATTCCCTTGTTGCCCGAAAAGTAAATCTGAACAGCATCGTCGGGCACACCCATCTCCCGGAGTCGCAAACATACTTCAACTGCATCATTCTGCGCTTGAGTTGGATGCTCAGCATCATCAAAATCGAAGAATAAATGTTTAGTCTTAACATCAGTAATGCCAGACAAAGATTTAGTTTTATTGAATTCAAGAAGATGTTTATCGTGATAAGTATAAAGACTAGTGTATAATTCTTTTCGTGGATTTTTCTTAACGATGTTTAATATATTTTCATTAGCAGGAACGAGCCGACGAGATGTTAAAGTATCAGCGATTGCTACGTAATCAGCCATCATTATAGTTTTCCTTCCTAGAAAACGAAATTACTTAAAAACTAAGCCTTAAAAGTAGTATGGCCGATATATTTGAATGTTTTAAGAAATGACCACGATACTTTTTCCCATGTCCCATAATACCATGAACTTTGAAGTGTATATTCTTGAACTGGAAATGTTCCTCGTCCTGATGGTTTAGTTTTAGCTAACACCCTGATAACTGTGCTAGATGCATCATCTTCAACTAGATAGTAATAATGTTTCAAAATAAACCTCCATTCATATTAATACTCTACCGCAAAATTGACGAAATGTCAAGAAGAAAAAAGAAAACCCCGTTGGTACGAGGTTTATAATTTTGACTGATAATGTTTAAAGGAATTTATGTACGAGCAGGAGGAATCGTTATTTCGTATTTAAGCCAAGTCATTTCGGCAAGCTTTTCGAGACGCTCACCAGCTTGTTGCTCGGTAATAACACCGCGACTAAGCAATTGATTAACTGTATCCGTAGGTTTTTCAAGACGAAGAGTTCGTTTCTCGTTAACAGAAACTTTTTCACCATCAACGAAGATATCTACATTGTCGTTAAGTTTAATATACGAATACTTCTCGCCGGTACCTTTATTCTCACCTTGACGAATCGTGCCAAGCTTAGCCCAACTTTTAGACTTGGTTTTCACTGCTGCCATTATTTACTCCCACTCCCGAATTATCGGGGGTAACTTCAACAGGCGCCATTGCCTGCTGTTTTAAATTCTCTAATTCATATTGTTTTTTTAAGATACTCTGAATCACTGTTGACTTATAACCTTGTAGTTCGCTGATAACATGAAATAACTGTCGCTCTGCCTCAGTTAAGAGACGCGGAGGTGTAGCAGCTAAGGGAAATTCAGCAAATGCAGTCAAGACGCGAATTAAACCCTTTTGACTGGGTATTGCCGATGAAAGTTTTTTAACGTATGGCAATAAACGAGTGAACTTCATTGCAGCTTTTTCTTCGGCAGACATTTCTGGTACTGTTACTGGTGTAACAATTTCTTCCTGTACTTCAGTCATTAAATGTCATCTCCACTGGACGATGCTACTACCGCTCCACCGCCGCTTGATTGTACTCCCGAAGATTTACGAAACGATGCGCGACCACCTGAACCATTACCAACAACGGTAGATGTATTGACTAATTGTTGAACTGGGGTATTTTTATCGAGTACGGGTGCCGGACTATCAGCCAAACGATTACCTTCGTCGAGATCATCTGATGCGAATTGTGTTCCATACCCACACAAAGCGAGTGCTCGACCTACAGCACCAGTTTCGGCCTTCTCGATGAAATCGTCGAATCCACCACGAGTTTCTTTTTTATGTCCAGTAGCAATCATCATAGCACCTTTATCAGTCTCGATAAAGACTTCAGCTTTAAATACGGCATATTCATTAGCACCTTCGCCAGCTAAAGCAAGCATACTTGTCTTGATGACTCCTGTCGGTTGCTCACTACGAAACCATTGAATACGGTGCATTATCTGGAGATATTCCTTACCCTTGAGGCTAAGGAGGGGAAGTTCTAAATTTTTAGCCGTCTTGAAACTTTTTCTTGGCTGAGACATATTATTTCCTTTCGATATGTTTCCATACATGATTATTTCTTATTTGACTAATCATAGTATGACTAACGTTAAATTGTGTAGCTATATCCATATTTGATATGCCGTTTTTAATTAATTCTAATATTTGTATAACATTGGCTGTAGTTAATTTTTTATTAATTTCTTCTCCTCTTAAAATTTTTTTTAAACCAGTTCTAAGAGCATGTTTCATATTTTCAGATTGAGTTACCCATTCTAGATTATCAACTCGATTATTTCGTTTATTTCCATCTTTATGGTTCACTACTAAATTTTCAGCTGGTATTCCAATAAATGCTTGAGCCACTAATCGATGAATTGGGTGTCTTTCTTTTCGCTCATTATCAGATAATGTAACTCTAATACAGTCTCCAAAATCGTCGCCCTCGAAATATGTTACTCGTATGCAACGAATTCTAGATAAATTACTAATTTGATAAATTCCTTCCCATCCGGGAACGTCTTTCCAAATTTCTTCCATTATTTCTTCACAGCCTTACGCTTCAAACTATTAAGTGCGGTTTTTTGGTTAGCATATTGAAGCGCCACTAGTCGACTAATGTCAAATATTTCAACTACTTTAGCTTCTCCCGTTTCAGGGTTGTAAGTCAATTCGGCCACGTGATATGAACGACCTCCGTCACTGGTGTACACATCAAATCCTGATTGAGTGTATTCAGCAGGCTTAGCTGCCTCAGTGCGAAGTTCTTGAATCTTTTCCTGTACTTCTTCGACTAAATCTTTAGAACGTCGTTTTGTATATTGAGATGGCACGCGATTCCTTTCACGTTATGTAAATACTCTACCACACTTAGGTCTATTTGTCAAGTGTTTTATTTAAATTTTTGCAAGTTGTAAAAACAAATATTCGACTACCAGTAGACAATAATACATCACAATAAATTTTTGGGTCAACATTGCAATTTGAATTGATATACGGTTCAGATAGAGAAACTACTTGCTTGGGGTTAATCCAAGTTAAATCCAAAGATGCCTGACATATACTAATTGCTGTCAATAATGGAATCATTTTCTCTTCTCCTCAATCTTTAATCCAGTCATATCCTCGCCATTTGAGTTACAATAATTTTCATAAGGACATTTCCAGGGCATTGAACAACACCCAGCGGCCTCATTACGAGTGCAACGAAACTGTCCCGTCTTCACTCCATGCAATACCGTCTCATAATCTTCAAACGTCTTTGCAATCAAATTTTCACTAATCTGCCCAAAAATGAACTCAATCTGAACTCGGGGCTCCTTAACCTTCCTTAATTTCTTCGGGACTACTATATAACAAGCTCCGGCGAGGTCGTACTCATCTTTCATTGCCTCATAATAACTAGCTAATTGCTCACTACCCGATACTGCATCCTGTGCGTATCGGATTGAACTCGACTTATTATCAATTATCCATATTTTATCATCAATCTTAGCAATCAAATCTATAATACCAGTGAAAGTATCGCCTAATTCATTCGTCAGACTAATCTCTTTTTGGATTTCGTAGACTTCTTGAATTCGGGGCAATACTTGAGCCGCATATTCTTCAATCAATGCGTGACCCTTATATAATAAACAAAACCAAACTAACGGTTCGGGGGTATCAGGACCGGCAGGTAAACTAGCAGTAGACGGTATAGCAGAAAGATCGGCATCAGCTTTAGAATACTTAATTTCATTAGGATTTATAGTTTTGAATTCAGCAGTAAATGCTCTCTTAGCCTTATCTATGCTTGCTGATCGACCGGCTTTCCTATCCTCTAATAGAGAGTTAAAACCACAATCTAGACTAGCCCCGAAAATCAATGCCGAGCCTGTATCTACAGGCCTCAAACGAAGCATATAATGAGCGTACCACGCAAAGGGACTGAGAAGGTACCGTTGAGCAGCACTAAAACTAAGTTGCACTATCATCCTTTAATACTTCGCGTAGTGCCATTGCTAATTGAATATTAACCGCTTTAATTCCATCGGTGTCACCTTCAAGAAACTTTTTCAAAACAATATTATTAATAGTTAATTCACATCCACGCGGAATTAAATCATCATCTGTCGTTAATATAAATTTAGTAAATTCATCCATTATTTCATAACCTGTGATAGGATGGCTAACGTTGCTCCACATGCCCCAATAACTAAAATAAACATCAACGCATGAGCCAATCCAATTCCTAACGTAACTTTAAATGCTGTCCAGAAAGGAGTTTTAGATGCGGCAGCGATAGTCGAAACCACGGTATTTTCTAAATCATTATTTTGATTATTCATTTATCATCCTTTTCTATTTTATAGCCCCGGGCTAGCAAGGTTTGTACTACACCCAACGTAAACATCTGTGTCTGATACAAGTCCTCAACTATAACCACATCCTTATTACCTAAGGCATTCTTCTTAACTTCTCTTAAGAAATTAAGATTCTTGAGTAGCTTATCATCCGACGACTGCACTAATCGTCCAATCCCATCCCAAATCCAACTCTTAAATCAATACCGGACGATTGATTCCCCCGATCCCGTTTTTCCTCAATAAAGCTCACGCCAAGTTGAGTAAGTCCTCGTTTTGCCTGGATTTTAAGCACACTACGATTTTTTGTGTTGCCAGTTGCAGAGACTACTTCAGCTCCGGTGACTGAATCTAATATACGATATTTTTTATTTTGAAGATCTAGTTCAACTTGAACTTCTTGACCTGAGCTAGTCAGGAACAGACGACGAGATTTGAGAATCCCAGGGGCTACTTCAGCATACCTAATTCGTTGTGACATTTTTACCATCCTTGGTTAAATAGTTATCTTTGTTAAAATAATAATCGGCTGTAATCATTTTTAAGAATTCTTTATCACACAGAAGTAAAATCTCCTCTGGTGTAAAGTCAGTGAAGTGTTGAGTTATTTGGCGTTTGATAAGTGATACTATAAGATCGTCAAACATTTCATTATATTTACGACGAAATGGACCTTTAAAGAAACTATCTTTAACTAAGTATTTGGCTACTTCTGGTTTAAATTCCTTAATCAATACATCCTTATTTTCCAGGAAATCAACAACCGAAAACAATTTCTCGTAATCCGATAGTCCTCCCGGCATTTCTAATACATTATCCAAACACACATCCTTGTGATTACTAATACATTACCACAAGTACACGCGATTGTCAAGACATTTCTTTTATTTTTAGGATTATTAAGATTTTACTTGCTTTTTTACTTTTTATGTGGTACAAAGAAAGTAGTTCTTTTGATTTCAGCTAATGTTGCAACCGAGTTGCACAGCGGAGCCGACAAGGCGACGCGCGACAGCGTATGTTGTGCTATTGTACCACGGTGTGGTTAAAGAGGCTATAGGATTATAATTAATAGATTGGCACGATTCTTGCAGGCTAGATAGATTATTTTTTAATCTAGACATACTCATCCTCAAATTCAATAAATGGCTGGAAATGCTTAGGAACATAATCTATCCAACGTCCAGGTGCTCGTTCAACTACCAATCCATTTTTAACGTATTGATTTTTTACTAGTATGAGCGGCCTATCAATATACACCTCTAATAGATTTGGTGCAAGTTGTTGTAAGTATTTAATACCATCAGGACTTAAGACTACACGATCTCCAGGTTTAAACATATTCGCACTCGAATTCTACTGCTTGATCGAATCTAGATTTATCAGCATAAAAGAAAGCAGTTTTGGGATGACCTGGTTTATTTAAGTCTGGCACCATTATTGCACAGTGTCCATGTACCTCTACAACTTCATTGATCTCCTGTAAATAAAGCAAGTATTCAGAACAAGTTGGTTCTAATTCGCTGTATCCTTGAGAATTTAAGATTACATATGTTCCTACTGGCCATCTAGTGGTATTCATCCTATTTCCTCATATTCAAAATCGATAACAGCCGGATCAAAATATCCAGTATTTGCATCTAAATGATTAATATTATTCCTAAAAACTACCAGTTCTTTAGCTTTATTTAGTTTAACTTGTCTTATTCCCGAATATTCCAATAAAACTGCTTCACTCCAAATTAAAGTTCTACGACCAAATTCATTCAATATGACATAATCACCTTCTTTAAATGTATTCATATTCGAAGATATCGACATATTTAGTTATCCATTCTGGGACTTCTTTGATTCCGCATAGTACTAATGCTTCATTTAAATCAACTAATTTAACTTCAGCTTGAGGTTCTGTATATCTTATCCTAATTCCGTCATTTATTTCAAAACAATTTGTCTCTCCGATTACTACGTAATAATTTTTTATACTGTATTCAGGATGATAAAAAATATCCCCGATCTTACAATCCTTTCTTAACATCCTCCTACTCCCGAAAAGGGGGTATCTTCCATTTCAAATTGATTATCTAGTCTATCAAATAAATCTTCAGTAGCCGAAAAACAAGTTTGTTTATCTGGTAACACACTATCCAAATCTTTTACCCAAATAACTGGACCCTGGTAACGATGCGTTTTTACTAAATTAGCGACTTGAAGTAAGGGAATGTATTTATCCAAATGGACACTCTTCAGGAAATCCACACCGTTGGCATTTAATATAACTATGGCCCCGATTGGGTGTCTCTTCACACAAACTCCGTGTCTTTAAATGCTCCCGATCTACCCTTGAAGCTCGGGGATCGTAAATAACACCACGCAATCATTTTTACTCCCGAATCGTCATACACATCAATAAGCTCCCGTTTATATACTATCGGATGTGACTCTAACTCGTCAAGCGAATTTAGCACTTGATCATCCATTTCATATAATTCACCCTTTACAGGCTCGTCAGTCGACTCCCGAATCATATGGGGTAATCCGTCTATGTAGAGACTGTAATCAGTGCTGGCGAGGGCATTAGATAGGAATAAAGCCTTATCCTTAAGGAAACGATCGTGGAAATATTGGCCCCGTTTTAAAGTACCGTAGATAAACACCTTATGTTTCATTTGATAGTCCTAACACAGTCCCAATAATCGATATAGTTCCAAATATCTTGTCCAATAATACGTTTCATACCTTTTTTGTGACCTTTATATACATGATATCCTACTGTAAAATATTGATTAATGCTATCTATTACTTGAAATTTGATAGCGAACAGAGAAAATTTCTGTTTAGGATTATGTTTTAATATAACTTTGATTTGCTTAGCAACTATGGGTTTCATTAATATTCATCCGTATCAAATGGACCACGTTTTCTAACTGTATCCCAATATTTTATCTTATAATCAATATACATAGATAGTGCTTTGTCAATTTTAGTTTCTAGTTCCTCTATTTTAAATGCCTGAATTATATTGTACACACAAGATATAAATAAAAGAATACATAAAAATGTCATATTTTCCTTAGTCTCTTAGATTCGTATTTTATCGCTGTTATAATAGAGTTCATTTCATGTCGTTTACTATTTTTAGATACCGGGGTCTGAGGTATATCTTGGCCTGCCAGTTTCAATAAATAGCTAGATGATTGGATCAATGATATCAGTAATTGATTATTCTTTTTTGTATTCATAAATGTCCAGTAATAGCCCATATTAGACATTCGACAGTTAGTACAAATGGTAACATATATATAGATACTACTAGTGCAAAAGCAATTATATATATAGATACTACTAATGCAAAAGCAATTACTGCCCCAGCAAGAGCAAATGGAGAAAGCATGCAATATATCATAGCATCAACAAAACTAAAATCATCCATTACATGTACCCCATATATTTGAATCCAAATACGCCTTCCACATACTTCTTTAAACTCCCGAAACTGGGCATTTCCTTAATAATATAAGTACTTTTACCAATAAAACGCCAAGTGTCAAGAGCTTTAACTGCATAGAACATATGACCCGTCGATGACATGAACCAATGCGAACCATTATTTCTCATTACAATCATCCATGTTAAGATCTAAGTGACAAAAAACATTGACAGTTTTGACTACATAGCATTGATCGTGGACTTTCTTTTTAGAAATTGGCACAGCACAGTCATCAACCAATACATATGTAATATCATTATTGGTTTTGGAATCAACATAACTTATATCCAATGCTTTAGAATTAGGAATTAAAGCCATTAAAATGAACGAAAATCTCATCATATTATCCCCCACTCATCATGTTCATCAAGAAATGATATATAAACATAGCAAAAAGCATACTGAAAATTAACGTACCCATATTATCATGGTCCCCAATCAATATTATTAGGATTGTTTATCATAGTCAGATTGTTAAAAGGTGTGACTTTTTGAATTATCTTTTTACGTTTTTCAAACCACAACGAATTAAACTCTTTATTTACGTATGATTTTAATTGTCGATCCTTAGCTACCCATTTTACCACATCATCTTTTGTATTAACTTCCGGGATTGATTTACTTCCGATTGCCTTGAGTAGTAGATTAATCCAATTTTGAATTTTTTTCATATCTAAAGTACCTTCATGTAATCGAATCTCAAGTGTCTTATGTTGCCCATATGCTCTATCATTTATTGCCTTAAATCTTGAAGAGCTTTGTCCAAAAGTCATCGACTCCAGACTCCATTTACAATAATCATTATTCCAACGTTTTGGTGATACCAGGCCGAATAATATATGTTGAAATTTAAGTAGTTTATTATAGCATTCAGTTACATTACGATTCCTCATATCAAGATGAACATGGGATCCACACGAGGTATTTACGCTAAATTTACCAGCTTTAAAGAATTTTGTTAATTTATTGAATAACCAGATTAATTTATTTTCAGGGCATAAAATTCGAAGTTCGTAGGTATTATTTTTACCCGTCTCTGGACGTATAGATCCATCATGAGCAATCTGAATATATTTTTCCAAATCATAATCCAGAATCAATGCTGTAACTTGATTACAATCCAAAGGACCAAAACACTCCACTTCTAAGCCAATATAATTTCGACGATCTTTTTTAGATGGTTTTTTATACTTATTAAACTTTCGAACATAATTATTTAAAATTAAATCAATAACTTCGTCGTGTCCAATACTATTATATAATTTATTCCAAATTTTTTGTTTCATATCTAGGCCCGTTCTCCCATTGCAGCTAGTCCCACAGCAACTAAATGTAATGCTTTATGATTAGTTTCTCTACCTTTACTGAGTTCAGTGAATAGTGCCTGTTCATGTTGAAGTAAATTAGCCGGTTGTGCATAAGGTTTAGTGAATAAAGATGGATGAATCCGTTCAAAATCATGTTTAGCCGTCTCAATTGATTTATCAGCTAACGGTCCGACGTCACGCATGTGATTGCCCATACTATGCTTATGATTATTAGTAAATGAATTTTCATGTTTAGAACTAGTTGCAAAACCTATAATATCATCGATCTTTTTGCCAGTAATTGCATTAAGTCTCAGTAAATGACCATCTTTAATCTTTACTGAAGTTGCAATAGTGAGACCGACTTCTTCACATGCAGCTTTTAATGTATGCTCTGCTGTACAAAATACCATAGTATCTAATTCTGTAATGTAGGCGGCATATAATTCTTTACCTGATTTAAATACATCCAAAACTGGGACTAATGCTCCATCCGAATCCGTCATACTACTAAGTACTCCAACTGCATACTCACCAATGAGAGTTTTAGCTAATTGTTCAATACCCCATGGATTATGATACATCATGTTGCCTAAATATTCATGCAAGATGACTTCGCTATCACAAGTGGACATTTTTTTGGTTAACTTATCATGATTTTGAATCACGCCGTTATGAATAATTGCAGTATCAGGATGATCAGCAGCATTTACAATTGCAAACGGATGAACGTTGTCGATAGTCTTATCACTCGAAGGTGATGCCTTACGCGCGTGAAGTATAAAGGCCACAGTCTTATCAACTGCACCTTGCGTTCTAGAACCAAACGATGAATAAACTTTTTCTGTGATTGGTTTATTAACCCAATCAGCCATGCCGCCAAACATTTCTTCCATTTTAGCTACAACTGGATCCGGTTTCGGTTGAGCGTGGATAATAAAAGCATCATCTTTTTTAAGCCATTTCTCGCCGTATATTGCTCCATCATTTGTAATAGCAGCGTAACCTACACCATCATCTTCGATGTAAGACATGCTCTTGGCGGCAGCCTTAGCGAGCTTATGAACCTTTTCAACATGCTCTGGCTTAATGCCAGCTATCATCATTACCTTACACACGAATTATTCCTCCTCATTATTAATAAATGCACCAGGTGCAATTGGACGTGGTCTTAATCCTACACTACCAGTAACTGCGTCTAACGTCAAGAATTGATTTACAGTAAGAGGAGGAGAAGCCCAGGATAAACCATTTGATCCTCCTGACGCTCCTGATGGACTAATTTCTATGCGTGGACGTTCCATTTCATTCATTGTAACTTGTACATCATTTAAGACTTCTCGCAGATTTCTAGTATTATCGCTATTTTGAACTTGCCAAAAGCAACTTCTATCTTTTAAATAATTAAATAATTTCTTATTTAAATTAATTCGTTTGTTTAACATCGTTACCTTAGCCACCGTATTTTTTAACTTCTTGGAATAGTTAGCAATTTTAACCAATAGATCAACCCAGTTAGATATTTGGACATAATCAATTGATCCCTCATGCATTCTAACTTCAATAGTTTTATATTTATAAAATGCAGCAGCATTAATAGTTTTATATCGTTCCTCCCGCTGGCCAGTAAATTCAGTGGGAAATTTGCGAGAATCAACGACTCGGCAAAATTCATTATTGTATCTTTGCGGGTCAACAATCGAAAGCAGCGCATATTGACATGCGACTAAGTTATTAAACACTAAATCCTTATTTCGGCGACGCATATCCAAATGGACGTGTAATCCTGCGCGACGATCTTTGGTAACTGCTTTGACTTCAACTAGTAAATCAGTTATTTGTTTTAATTTTTTCTTGTAATTGGATTCCTCTAAAAGAATTGCCAATTCATAACCATTTTCTTTTTTATCTTCATGTGGACGAAGCGATCCATCCTTTTTAAGTTGAGCAAATTTATGAATGCCACTTCGAAATAGTTTCAAAGCGAATTCTTGTTCCTTAATAGGAGCACAGAATTCTAATTCAATCCCGATATATTTTTTAGATTCTTTTGGCGTTTTATCCTCGTAAAGACTTTGAATGTTTCTCGCCACATAAATCTTTAAGACTTCGCCTTCCTTTGCAAAAACACGCCCAACTTTCTTATTACCGTGAAAATGTTTTGGAAGTCCTGAGAATTTTTGTAAATTCGGTTCATATTTATTATTTATACGAATTGAATGAATGGCTCTGTCAACAATTTCTTTCATCATTTCTTTAAATGCTTTACGACGATCTGGGCCTAATTCGAATGCGGGTAATTTGTATTCTATCTCAACAGATTTATTATATTGTTTTACATAAACATTAAAGATATATCCTTCTGTTTTTAATTTTAACCCTTTTAGTTTTTCACGAAGATGTCTTAAATTCTGTCTAGTGCTAATGAGATCAATTGATTGTGAATCGTTAGGTATGCCAATCGATTTTAATCTAAGAAGTTCTTTTTTACACATAGCAATATGTGTAAAAATATCTTTAGACGTCGATTTAGTTCCCCATGCATTTAAAATTTCAATATTTGCTCGTTTTAATGAATAAGATCGTTTCATTTTACATAAGCCTTTATTAAGTTACTTACATAATTAGCTTCTTGTTTAATGCTCATATCATCTTTAATATTAAAGAGAATTTTCAATTCATCTATATAAGACTTAGGTGCGAATATCCAGTGAATGCAATATTCTCCTTTAGCTAAATTTTCATCGAGACAAATTACATTATCCCCGAAGAAATATTTAGTAGTAGTAAATGGCGTGACTTGATATTCGAGTTGTTTAATGACTTGGTTTAATGTTAAGTCTGCAATACGTTTTTCAACGGTCATATCTTTACTGTGGACTTGTTCAAGCCAGGTCACTTTTTCTTGAGATCGATCTATTTCAGATAGTTTCTCAAAATAACTTCGAAGAAAATTTAAATAACTAACATATAAGGGAAAAGTATCCCGCATGATTAAATTAACACACGGGTTTACATAATCAGCAACTGTAGGACTTTTATTTGTCAGTAAGTAATTGGATAATCGGCGCGTTAATGTTGTCTTAGCTGTTTTTTCCATATTCATGGTTTGAAGGATCGATAGTACATGAGAAGATGAAATATCGCCTTCTTCCCAGTCTTTGATGAAAGAAAAGGGATATAAATCAAAGTCGGGTATCTTTTTTACGTCAACTCCTTCCATGTCTGATAATTTTTGACATAGATCATCCACTAATGGATAATATTTATTTTCGACTTCTTGAAAGCGGCGTCGCAATATATGTTGATACTTCTCAAGTTTACTCATAAATTCGAATGGTTTATAAGCCGATGAAATGTTCATGACTTCTACTCTTTTTGTAATGATGGGTAAATTTTTTAAATTCAGCATAAATATTTTTTTCAAAAACAGCTTTAAAAACCTCAGCGTCCATGGCATCCCGATTGTCGAAGTTGAGAGAGATATCTCGTAGCACTTTAAAATGATGACCAAGCATAATGCGGGCATCAAAAGGTAAAGATAAGTATTCACAGGCAACATCATAATAATCCTGAATCCTATTGACTGGATGCATTTCTTATTCTCTCAATTTCACTCACTAATTGCGAAATCTTACTTTGTTTACATGCTTCGCTAAATAACACTTCATCTAAATAATGAGGCGCATACAAAGCTGCACCGACGTTTACTAATCCTAATCTTAAACCAACACTAAGCTTTTGTCTAGCATCTAATTGCAGATATTCACTAGCAACCTTAAATAAAAACTCGTGAGCACCATTACTTGGCATACACGCACTCATTTTCGTTAACCAATTGAGTCGTCTTGTTAAAACTTAAATTAACTCCCTGTCGTCTAAAATCATCATAAAAGTTAACTAATAAGTTATCGCCAGATTCTTTTAACACAACACCCTTATACTGAGTATAACTTCGTAGATCTGCATTTTTATAGGGAACATGAATAAGTAACCAACAAATTACTGTAGTCATGACATTTTCTCGCAAAGTAATAAAGAGTCATCCACTTGAAGAATGCCCTTACCCTTTAAATAATTCTCTAATCCATCTACATCATCAATATGACTCATCTTACCGCTTCGTATATACCAGATCATTTCATGAGTATCTTCGATTTCATAAATGATTTCGCCAAATTGACTACCATTGTCGATTATAGCACAAAATTCGTCCGTTTCTGCTTCATACATCATGCGATAAATGTAATTCATTTTTTTACCAATCCTTACTATACCCACGCCAGAAACGTTTACGGAATTCTTCATCTGATAGATTACCTTCCATTATTACTACATTATCCTTCGGTCCCCAATATTGGCTAGCGGGATAAGTTTTACTAGTCGACGCATATTTATCCACCAATTTAACGTGGGCAATTTCTTCTCCGGTTAGTACATCTAATCGGAATGCGGTGTTAGCTGCCATTTTCTGGTGATCACTAGGTGTAAGACCTAACTGTTTAGCAATGCGAAATACATCATCAGATTGAGTTGAATAAATTCTTGTATCTAGCTCCTTAATAAAATATGAACCAAGTCGACCACTGTCACTGAATGCATCCATCACCATTCTGTTGTCTTTATCCTTAGCTAAGGCAAGCACTGTAAACCAACCTTGAAGCCTATCAGTAAATTCATTAAGCTTCGCTAAAGATTCATTGACTTTATTCTCATAATACAAATGCGCCAATACTTCGCTATCGCACGTTGAGTATTTGCGCTTAAATAATGATTGATTATAGATCATACCATTATGGATAATAGCTACATCAACCTTATCCTCATCGTTGACAAATGGATGGGCGTTTTCAATGCCCCCGCCGCACGTTGCGGCGCGTGTATGTAGGATAATAGCTTGGGCTTCATCTTTAACCACTTTATCCCCAAAGTAGGAGTAAAGTTTAGCAATCTTATTGGCGTTAATACCATGAATCTGACTTAGGTCTTTGAAGGCCGTATCTGGATAAAGCCATCGCTCACCAAAAATGTTGCCAGTCTTATCAAAGGCGGCATATCCGAGGCCATCCTTATTTCCAAGAGCCATTAGCTCGCCTAGAAGTTGCATGAATACCCATACATCACTTCGGTTTTTATCAGTAATTTTACTGGCCATTGAAACTTTACACATAACATTTTCCTTTCAAAATTAACGGACTGAGAAATCTACTACTGGAATAGCGCCAGGTCTTACTACTTGTCCGAAGGCAGCATGTGGACTAATCACAGTCGGGGCCGCCACTTTTTTTCTATTAAAAATAGACATGATCCTTTGTTCTAAATCCTGTGTCAATACCTCATCTATATCAAGTGTTTCTTTAGCTTGTTTAAGCGTATTAATCGTCTTAGTCATTCCGGATTTATAGCCAACAATCTTAGTTAACAAACTAATCCAGGGAATAAGTTCATCTGCTTTCAATGTCCCTTGATGCATTCTAACTTCAATCGTTTGGTGCCGTCTATAGGAATCAACGTTAATTGCATAGTAGCGATCACCTATTCCATTTTGTTCTGCAAATGTAGGAGCAGTATTTAACTTACAGTAACGATTGCGTTTTCGTTTATTACTTAAGAATTTACGTAAGAACTTTTGAGTTTTAAACAAATTCTCATAAACGACATTCACATCACGGTTTCGCATATCTAAGTGAACATGAGTTCCACATTGATCATTCGTTTTGAATCCGAATCCATTTAGTACATTTAGAATTTTAGTTAGTGTATCCTCGAATTCATCTTCTAGCAATAACACGCGTACTTCCCAACCGCATGAACCATCAGTCGTCACGTCAACATACTTAGCTAATCCTGCAGCTTTTAAAGCGTCAGCTATTGCTGCCCTTTCACTACTTTGGTGAGCGGCATCTAACATGTTAAACTCCAATTCGACGCCAATGTAATTTTTATCCTTCCGACGTGGTTTCTTTGGTGCTAACGGATTATTACAAGTCAGGTGTGACGCTAACGGCGTAATCTGACCGGGTTTATCAAAAATGCCCCCGATCGTTGTATAATTGGCTCCCTCAAAATTCTTTGCAGTTGTTTTATATTTTTTTAAACTCTCCCGTTTTTCTTTTACTTTAGCTAATACTTTTTGTAAATATTCAGTTTTATCGATTTTTTTCTTAGTCGAGTCCTTTTTAATGGTCCATTCAGTTGAGATTTTTGTTGGTAAATGAGTACCAACTAATTTAAATTGATCAATCTTAATTTGAGCGCGGAGTTGTTTAACCCAGAATTTATCAAATTCGCTTAAATCTTTTACATTCTTTTTCTTTAATGAATAATATTTTTCCCAGACGGATTTTTTAAATCGTCTAGCTTTAGTTTCAAATTTAAAGTCACGCGCATTAAATTTCATTTAAGCTCCGGCTCACTCTTAAGAGTTTACTATCGTTGACTGCCTTTTGTCCAGGTTTATTTTCAGGATTATAAAACATTATATTTATGATTGTGTCATAATCTTTTTTTACTATCGCGTACCATGAGTTGTAGTCACCTCGATTGTCGAATGACTTACTATACTTACCCTTGATTTTCTTGGTATTCATGTCTATTACATGGCATTCTGCGTAAATCATTCGTTCCACTCGAATTGTTCCATCAAAGCTTTTAATCGATTGTAATCTGCTTGTATATGAAATGAATCATCTTTGACATAAACTACGACGCATCCAGCAATGAGTTCATATTGTTCATCATCTATACTATCACCGCGTCCAGTGTAATGAGTCAAATGCTCTATCGCACTAACATCTGAAAAGCGAAAAGTCACTTCCGCTCCACTTGGTCGCCCGCTTCTATTTACCCTAGGATAAGATACTATCATACGGCCTCATTCATATAATGAATTCAATGACTCTAGAATAGCAACTAATTCATCAAAATTAGCAATAACTTGTTGTGAGTTGTTACCCTGCATTATAAAAACACAATTTAGGATAGGTTGCCATACCTCAGGACCTCCGCCCGATTCAGGTCTTACCCAGTGTCCCACTGGTGAAATAGTTTCTATTAGTTTTAAATTAATTAAAACAAATTGCCCAATTGATCTTCCCAAGTGATCACAATTTTCAAATTTTTTAAACATGATTACTCCCGATCCGTTGGATCAAATCCGTGTGGTAAAGAGGGAAAATCACCCTCAAAGTGACCATCATCATGCCAAGAATTAAGAGTTGCGGTTTCAGCATCCCATACTACATCCATCGATTCACATTCAGGACAACCACTGTGATCTAAATCCAGCCACGTGTGATCACAATCAAGACACCAAAACTTGATCATAATGATAAACTCCCGTTGGCAACTAATTGACCAACATATTCAAAGACGTGAGCTAAGAGTATACCAACTGTAAACCAAAATAAAATTTCATACCATTTCATTTTAAACATTAACACACGCTATACCCTATGAGAGCCACTATAAGAATACACAATGGTCCAAAAAATAATATTAACATGATCACTGGAAAAGTGTAAAATAAAAATACAAGACTCATGACACCACTTATAAACACGACTGTCGTTAACAATCCAATACAAAAATGTTTTAAAAAATCGCACATTATTCCTCCCTAGAAACAAATCTCACATCAAGTTGATTTTTATGAATATTGTTAAGCACTTCTAAACATCGATTAACATCTTTTTCATTATACGATCTGATACAATTATATTCATCGACTTGAACGCGGCCTCTATCTACGTAATTTTTCAATGCCATTATAATGGTTTTAGTTAATTCTGTTTGTTCGAAAGTACGGTTGGCGTCCATTGTATCTCCTAAGTAATCTAATTTGTACATAACGCTCCATTAAATCAATATTATCCGTTTTTTCATTAATACGCAAGTAATTATTGTAATAATCCCAAATTGACAACACTAAAAGAGCTAAACCAACCCACAAAACTCCGTGATTAATAACCCAGTTAAAACAAATTTCCATGATTCGTTGATTCAAATTCATGTCTTATCCGATACTTGATCTAGTAAATAAGTAAATACAGTACCGTTTCTTGACAGAACCGGCTTAGCTGTTTCTTTAATCAATTGTCGTTTAAATGTATTGCGAGACTTAGTCAAAGCTTTAAGCGCAATCATTACCTCAGCATCAAGCCCTAAATGCTTCTGCTTAGTCAATGCTAGCATTAGACTATCCAGATCGTTTAGTAATTTCAAATAAAGCTTAAACATATCATCTCCAGAAAAAAGGCCCCGAGAACCGGGGCCATCACAATTAACCAACTGCACCAAGGGTGCTAAGTTCACTAGTAACAACGCTTAAACGCTCAGTGAGTGTAGCTTTTTCGGCAATTAGGTCACTAACGCGCGCCATAGGAATAGAGAAGTCATAACGGTCTTGATCACCACCGACGAAATACGATTTACCACCATCACCAAGGCGAGTGATAACAAATTCGCCATTGCCAAGCAATGCCTCGACTTTATATTTGCGCTCAGGATGAGCAATAGACTTTACAACGAATCCTAGGCCTTTACCTGTGACTCGTCCGGCCTCAGCCGAAAGTTCGATTAGATTCATTTACTTTTTCTCCTTTTTAATAGTCCCATTATTGGGAATTGATCCTCTACCACAATCACCTAAGCATAAGATACCAATAAACGTCCAAATTAGCAATGTATAAGTCAAAATTACATAAAATGGCCATTTCATTGGTAAAATACCATTGTCAAATTACTGGACAGTTCTAAACTCGCTACTCCCGGACCTTGAAAATACCTCAACTCAACGCTATGTGGTCCCGGTGATAATACAATACTCCCAGTTACACTTTGTGTGCCGTGAATGCCGTCATTATTTACCACAATAATGTTATCCATTAAAAGTTGACTCCCATCATCACTACTTAGTTCTACCTCATAAGCGATTTCATTGTCAATATAAATTTTACCAATACAATCTAGTGCGAACCAAGTTGAAACAGTTTGGCCCGAACCTGCTAGAATTGTTTGGGATGTATTAAAATCAATGGCACCCGACATTGAATAAGATGCAATAGGACTTCCGGCATAGACAGGTTGAGGAGAACCGATTAAACTCGTTTGGCTTGGATTAGCCGTAAATACCGGCATCGTTGAGGGTTGAGTAGCCGATAGGTCATAAACGTTGCACAGCAAGCCTGGTAGCGTGTTTAATGGCCTAACAGGAATCGGGGGATTTTGTTGATATAGATAGCTAACATTATTTGGTTCGCAACCCATTACAATCAATAGAAAAGGAAGCAGACACATTTGGATTACTTTCATTTGGTTTCTCCGTGGGATACAAGGTTTCATTTATCTCTTTAACTTTATCTAAACTTGGTACACAAATCATACAGCTAAATACAACTAACGTAGGTGTGAGCCATAGCATTAAGTAAGCCCAATCGTCCCTATCTACATTGTTTGTGGCCCGAGCTATGCCTAGACCGATCATACCTGCTATAATCAATGCATCAAATGATGCAAATAAAAATTGCATGTTATCCAAATAACCATATACAATAGATGCTAACATCAAATCAACTCCCGATTGTTGCTAGTTTAGCGCGCTGTTTTTTAGCAGCGTAGCCGCCTTTATCTAACTTAGCAATCTTTTGAGTTGTTGTCAACATATTATAAATGTCCTGACGGATTTTTGCCTCGGCTTGCTTTGATTGTTTCAAAGCTAACGAGATGCCTTTTTTATGATTTGTTTTTTTACCTGTCGGTCTTAGATCAAACATAATTCTCCTTTAATCTTTGGATTCGATTGATTTTTTTATAACTTTCCTAAATTCTTTGATGAAAAATTTATCAAAATCATCACGAGTTTTTTTATTCGTTATATCATAATATTTTTGCCACACACTTAATTTGAGACGTTTGTGACGTATTTTAGATGAAACCATTCGTATCACCGACCTTTAAGACCATAGTACTTATCCTTATGTTCGATAGTCAATATGATTGGACTATCATGCTTCCAATTGCCCCTTTGTTCTGAATAGGAATGTTTATTTAATTTCCTAAATTCTACTTGACGTTGCTTATATAATTCGTCTTTTTTAGTACTCATTGTACATGTCTCACTTTCTTATCACATTTTACACAAAAATCATAACACTCTGTTAAGCCTTGGTAGGACTTATACTCATGATCGCATCTATCGTCGGGATTGTCAACTTTTTTCATTACCATCGGTTTATCTTTATCTAAAACTTTCATTACGGTCTTGTATACAGTTGGATTGATTACGAACGGCAATAGTGGTAATTGTGCGGCGGGTGATCCCATTAGATTGACTGCCCAGATCGGCAGATTGTTGTGACCCCCGATGATGCCCCGAACTTCATCCATCGTTGCAATTGTCATATCTGGTGCCATCTTATCTCGTTTATATGCGATATCGTGAATAATCGCTTTATATTTTCCATCCCACAGTAATGAGCCTTCAAATGATTGATCATAAGTTATAATCCACAAATTGCCAATTCGCGTATTTTTACCGTGTAATATAGTGCCTTTAGTAAACATCTAACTCACTCCAAATTCGGGGGTATCTTCCATTTCAAATTCTGGAATTGTTTCGTCTATAATCACAGGTTCGCATTTATTAATAGAATTGAATGCTAGCTTATAAAGCTTGATCCAATAATCTAATGATAATTGATTAGGAAATAATATTGTCCGAGACGATGGAAATTTTATATCATCTCTATCTTGATTCCCGAATAAATATAAAGATCTGATACCTAAAGCGAATGTTGCTCTAGATGCTACTATGAACTCACCTTCATAGTCAATATGAAAGAATAATTCGTGGTTCCCAATATGGACACCATCCATATGAAGTAACGTGTAAGTAAGTTCAAGTCCGTCTATGTGAACTATGCCATTGAAAATCATTGGTTAACTCATCAAGTTATTAAACATGGCAAGCGCATCGACTAACAAATAAATAACATAGAGCATTGAACATAAGAAAACCCCGATCAACGCATAAGCCCATGTAGATTCGCTTGAGCTATCCTCGACAACATCACACTCACAATTTTTAGGGCATCGCATAAAATCACCTCTAGAGTTAGATTCCAGCTCTCCATAACGACAATACATATCTTATCCTTTCTTGTCAATCTTTTTTTTAAAGCAATGCTTAGTATAAGCTAATTGGACACTTATCAAGTTATCAACCGTTAACGAATGCAGTGTTATACAGCATGTAAAATCATCTTTTGTCAGATATGTCAATGTATGATTGGTCTTGGAATGTTCTAATCCCCAGCCAAACCTAAGTAGATTAAAAAGTATATCCTTAGCGGTCACAGGATTATTATAGGATTCCATTATGTTCCCTTTTTTATCAACATATCTTTAACCATTTCTAATCCGTATGTCAAAATGAGATTGTCTAGATGCATTTGCAATGCAAATTGATTCACTTGCATCCAAGCATTAGGCTTGAATGCCAATGGTGTAGGTGTTTCTGTGTCAACGGTTTCAGTGTCAATTGTTTCATTATATTCTGGTTTCATTTTTTTAGTCCTTTCTTAATTGCATTAAAATTATCAATGAATAGTTGTGTCATTTTAATACTTAAATCTAATGAATGCGTTTGATCCTCTAAGAATTCGGGGCTATATAAATCCTTATACATTACTAATATTTTCTTTTTCCTTTCATATGTCTTTAATTGACGTTCAAATGCCTCGGTTGAAAGTGCTCCCGATTGTATGCCTTTAGCTAACTTCATTTAATGCTCCTAATATAATGGCGTTACAATTGAAAATGTATTCAGCGCGAGATTTAGTGTCTACAGTAATAGGTTTGAATAAACTAGGATGGACAAAATCAGTACCGCTATAATTTAGACAGAAAAATGTGTGTTTAGTTTTACCAAAAAAAGATTTATAGCTCATACGCACGCAATAATCATTTTCAGTAATTTCAATTAAATCAATAGTCTTATATGTTTTTAAGATTTTCATTGTTATGCTCTCCTTAAATATTCTTCGCCCGACATGTCAACTACAGTACCATCCGGTCTAATGATAGTGCATAACTCTTGACTAATCCAATCCAACTTTCGAAACTCATGAACCTTGATGAAATTATCGTCTTGGTCTTGAATTGTGTATGCCGCGTCCATATTGTCAAGCTCACGCTTCAAGTTGTAATATGCCGTCTCAGCATTGGATATATGATTATCATCACGTTTGCCTTCCGAGTCAAGTAATGCTATAGCCTCATCCCATTTATCTTGTTGCCACGATGCTTCACTAACTTGAATGTTACCGTTAACTACGACTTCACTCTTAGGCAATTGACTAATAGAGTAGCCTAATGAACGTTCGGCATGTTTAGACTCAGCATGTGAGTAGCCTCGAGGCTTAATGTCTTGTTGATGTATCAATTCATTGCCATTAAAGATTAAGTAAATGTTATCCTCTATTTCATCAATTGGTCCAATCTTAGCTTCAAGCATCTTATTCAACTTTAAAATTAAAGTTGAGGTAGTAGCTATGATATGCGTTTCATAAACAGGCGACCAAGCTATGAAGAGCGATGCCCATTGATCACGCGCTACGTGTAAACGTCCGTGTGGATCAATAGCGGCGAATGCATAATAACCGCTTAAATGTTTTTCAACTTGATCAATGCCGTTCATCAAGTGAAACAATAAATCCTCACTATCATTATCAGTGAGTTTATTATAACGCTCACCATAATTGTTTACGACACCATTATGAATTAAATGCCAAAATCCATCGTCGTCAGGTCGTTGCATCGGATGCGTATTTTTTAGACCTAGTTTATTAGTTGACGTACGACCATGAAAAATCCCCGGACCTGATAACTCACCGGGATTACCGAATTTAGCGTATTGACGTTTCACTATAGGTAGTATAACTTGATTAGTCGCATTCATTCTAGAACGAAACGATCTAGCTATTGTCTTTTCGCCAAAAACGCCCGTCTTGGATTGAATAGCATAGCCGAATCCATCAGCCTCGAGTTTGAGCAATTGGTTACCAATGTTATTAAGGTGTTTTTTTAGGTTAAGTTTTTTAGTGTCCGTGAACGCTATAATCTTGCACATAACTATGCACCTACACTTTCATTGGCTTGGGCCATTAAAACTGCACCTTGGGCCTGTAATGGCGTTAAAACGCCTATCTGGACTTCATAGGCCGGTACAATTACAGGTCGAGGCCATACACTACTCTCGCACGGCATGAGTTTAGGCCATGCCTCGGGGTTTAGTTCGCTCACACGCGACTCACAATACTCGGCTAGCTCATCGGATAAGCCTAGATCTAGCAAGTCTTGGAACGAAGTTAAGTCTTGAGTCAACTTAGCGGCCCCAATGAATTTAATTAACTCAATCCAATTTCTAATTTTCTTTGAATTGAGTGAACCTTGATGTAATCTAATTTCAATCGTCTTATACTTTCTGAATGCTGTCAAGTTTACAGCGCTATACCTATCACCTCGAATGCTCGACA
>Ga0210388_10000491_pt1 | contig 32500 bp, 27 predicted proteins | sample IncBWC19OmetaG_FD_155485 | JGI IMG/M metagenome (GOLD analysis project Ga0210388, IMG submission 155485) | Forest soil microbial communities from Barre Woods Harvard Forest LTER site, Petersham, Massachusetts, United States - Inc-BW-C-19-O ...
TGCAAGACCTGCCATCGCGTCTACCGCGAGCCCGAGCCGCGTCTCTTCTCCTTCAACAATCCCTTCGGAGCGTGCCCACGCTGCCAGGGCTTCGGCAACACCATCGACTTCGACCTCGATCTCATCATCCCCGACAAGTCGAAGACCCTCGATGACGGCGCGATCGATCCATGGAACCGCCCGAAATACCGCACCTACTTCACTGAACTTAAAAAGGTAGCCAAACAGCACGGCATCCCTATGGACGTGCCCTGGTACGACCTCAGCCTCGACCAGCAGACCTTCGTTCTCGACGGACACGGCAGCTTCCTCGGTGTGCACGGCTTCTTCGAGCATCTCGAGCGCAAGAAGTACAAGCTGCACGTCCGCGTCATGCTCTCGAAATACCGCGGCTACGCCCTCTGCCCCGAGTGCAAGGGGCAGCGCCTGCGCGCCGAAGCCCGGGCCGTCCGCATCGCCGGCCGCAACATCTGCGAATCCGCGGCCCTCACCATCCGCACCGCCAACGAATTCTTCCAGGGCATCGAGCTAAGCCCCATGCACCAGGAGATCGCCGGCAGCATCCTCGCCGAAATCCAGCAGCGCCTGCACTTCCTCGATGCCGTAGGCCTCGACTACCTCACGCTCGACCGCCTGGCTTCCACGCTCTCCGGTGGAGAATCCCAGCGCATCCAGCTCGCCACCTCGCTGGGCTCTCGTCTCGTCGGAGCACTCTACGTTCTCGACGAGCCATCCATCGGACTGCACACCCGCGACACCGCCAAGCTCATCCGCATCCTCGAAAACCTGCGCGACCTCGGCAACACCATCCTCGTCGTCGAGCACGACCCCGACGTCATCCGCTCCGCCGACTGGCTCCTCGACCTCGGCCCCGGCGCAGGCGAGTTCGGAGGCAAGCTCCTCTCTGCCGGAACCGTGAATGAAGTCGAGCGCGATCCCGAATCCATCACCGGCAAGTACCTCTCCGGACAGCTCACCATCCCCATTCCCACGCGCCGCCGCGAACCCGGCGGCCCCAAGGACTGGATCAGGCTGCGCGGAGCCCGCGCCAACAACCTCCGCGGCCCCGAGTCGCGCGGAGGACTCGACGTCGAAATCCCCCTCAACATGCTGGTCTGCATCACCGGAGTCTCCGGTTCGGGCAAATCCACGCTCGTCCACGAAGTTCTCTACCGCGTCATCGCGCAGCATCTCGGCAAAACCGAAGGTGGAGATCCGACAAACCTCTATCGCGAGATCAGGGGCGTCGAGCGTCTCAATGACATCGTGCTCGTCGACCAGAACCCCATCGGCCGCACGCCGCGTTCTAACCCCGTCACCTACATCAAGGCCTTTGACGCCATCCGCGAGCTCTTCGCCGCGCAGCCCGAAGCCCAGCGCCGAAACTACGCAGCCGGACACTTCTCCTTCAACGTCCCCGGCGGCCGTTGCGACGTCTGCGAAGGCGACGGAACCGTCACGGTCGAAATGCAATTCCTCGCCGACGTGGAGCTCCCCTGCGAGGAATGCGGTGGAACCCGCTACAAAGCCAGCACCCTCGAAATCAAGTACAAGAACAAGAACATCCACGAAGTCCTCGGCATGACCGTGAAAGAAGCCCTGCGGTTTTTCGCCGGCCTGCCAAAAATCGTCGACAAGCTCGTTGTCCTCGACGAGATCGGCCTCGGCTACGTCCGTCTCGGGCAATCCGCAACCACACTCTCCGGCGGAGAGGCCCAGCGCGTAAAACTTGCTGCGCATCTGGCTGCGGTCCGCTCCTCCGCTAATGGCAGCGAGGACAAGAAGAAGCAGAGCCGCGTCCTTTACATCCTCGACGAGCCCACCACCGGCCTGCATTTCGATGACGTCAGCAAGCTGCTCACCGCCTTCCGCAAGCTCATCGACGGCGGCGGATCGCTGGTCGTCATCGAACATAACCTTGACGTGATCAAATCCGCCGACTGGGTCATCGACCTCGGTCCCGAAGGTGGAAACGCCGGCGGACAGCTCGTCGCTGCCGGTACGCCCGAGCAGATTGCCGCCAACGAGCTCTCGCACACCGGCTACTGGCTGGCCAAAGTGCTCGCCACCCGCCGCGAATCTGCAAACGAAGTCGTGGCATAGGTCCCCGTAATAGCAAACCGGCAAACGAACTCCAGGGCAGAGTGCGGACCACCGCGAACCGGCAAATGAAATTGCGACAGGGCCAGCAACAGCGATGCCTCTCGATTTGTGGAAGTGGGAATGATTTTCGATTTTTAGCAACAGCGATGCCCTTTGACTTTCGAAAATGGCGATGCTTTTTTGATTCCCGGAAATGGAAGGGTACGGGCTTCAGCCCGTACATACATCACGCAAAACTCATGGGCTTCAGCCCCCGAGGGACGATCTTCAGCTCTCGGAATGCGCTCGAAATACGTCAATGAATTGGTGGATTCAATCGATGCAGTACCGTATCGCAGCACTCTCCGTCGCTCTGCTCTTCCCTCTCGCCCTGCACGCGCAATCCACGCCCCTGCCTCCCGGAACCAGCGACAGCGAACCCGCGCTCGCGCCGTCGAACTCGCAATCCGGACCGCTCACCGAAGTGGAGAGCTCCATCGACGACAAGAACTACGACAAGGCCCGCACCCTGCTCGACGCCTACCTCTCCGCGCACCCTACCGACGCGCGCGCCCTCTTCGATCGCGGCTACTGCGACGACGCCCAGGGACACGCCGATTCCGCCCTCGCCTTTTACCGCAAGGCCATCGCCGCCGACCCCAGGCAGTTCGAGTCGCACATGGCCCTCGGCCTCCTGCTGGCCCAGCAGAATTCTCCCGACGCCCGCGCCGAACTCGAGGCCGCCGTCAGCCTCAGTCCCAATCCTCCGAACCCGGCCGCCACGGCCCAGGCCTACCGCACCCTCGCCCGTCTCCTGCGCTCTTCCGATTCGGACACCGCCAAGGCCGATCTCCTCGCCGCCCTCAAGCTCACCCCCGAGACCCCCGACGACACCCTCCTCACCGCCGAAATCGCCGAGTCTGAAGGCGACAGCGACATCGCCGAACAGGCCTATCGCCGCGTCCTCAACGCCCAGCCCGACTCCTCCGCCGCCATCGCTGGGCTTACCCACATCCTTCTGGCGGAGAAGAAATACTCGGACGCCGAGCCGCTGATTCACTCCGCGCTCCTCCGCGACCCCGACGATCCGGCCCTCAACGCCCAGTACGCCGCCCTCCTCGCCGCCCAGGGCAAGACCGAAGAGGCGACCGCCACGCTCGAAAGGCTCCACCAGCTCCAGCCCCAGGACAGGCAGATCGGAAACATGCTCGCCGACGCCTACATGCAGGCCGACAACCTCGAAAAGGCCGACGCTGTCTATGCGAATCTGCTCACGTCTTCCCCAAACGATGCCGATCTGCTCTCCGCCCGCGGACAGGTCTTGATTCGGGAACAGAAGTACCCGGAAGCCCTTGTATTGTTCCAGCACGCGGTTAAGATCAAGCCCGAGGACGCCGATGCATGGGGTGGGATCGCTTTCGCCGCTTCCAAGACCGGCAACCCCTCGTTGGAGTTGGACGCCCTTGCGACACGATCAAAGTACGCTGTGGAAACACCGGCGATTTATTTTTTATTTGCGACCGCGCACGATAAACTTCATCACAACAAGCAGGCAGTAGAGTATTATCGCTTGTTCTTGACATCTGCCATGGGGAAGTTTCCCGACGAGGAGTGGCAGGCGAAGCAGAGACTCGCGGTCCTCGAAAAATAAGCTGGCGTTAGACGTTCCCGTGGCACCCTGGGAGGTGCATCATGCGGTTCGTTTTGGTACTTTCTCTCGCTGCTGTCACCGTTGCCCCCGCTGCTTTCGCAGCCAACGATAAAATCCTGGACACCCACGAAATGGCTGCGCTCGAGAGCCGTGCCGCTCAAGCCTCGCCTAAAGAGCAGTGCTTCCTCTACGCGGAGCTGGCGCACTCGATGGCCGAGCTCGCCGGCCAACAGTTAATTGCGGGCGACTTTCAGCAGGCCTCGGCTTCCCTCAAGGCCGTGCAGACATATACCCAGAAGATCCACATGAACGTCGCGGACGACGCCAAGAAGCTCAAGACCGCCGAGATCATGATGCGGCACACCGCCTTCCGCCTTAAAGAAATCATGATGGGGGCCTCCCTCGACGACCGCCCCACCCTCGAATCGACGCTGAAGCAGCTCGACGAGGTGCAGTCGGAGATGATGCTGCAGGTCTTCAAGCACTGAAGCTGTTCCCCTGATCCCCCCTGCCGTCTGACCGCTAACCCCGCCCCCGTACATTACTGCGATCGCAAAACCTCGATCGGATCCACCCGCGAAGCCCGCCGTGCTGGCAGAATCGCAGCCAGCGTAGCTGCCACCGCCAGCAAAACCAGGCTCCCGGCAATCGCTACTGGATCGACAAGCTGCGTCTGATAGAGCAGGCTGCGAATCCCACGCGTGGCAACGAACGCCAGCGCCATGCCCGCCCCCGCACCCGCCAGGACCGGCCACGCCGCCTGCCGCAACACCAGCGCCATCAGACGCCCCTTGTCCGACCCCAGCGCGATCCGAATCCCAAACTCCTGTTGCCGCAGAGAAACCGAATACGCCAGCACTCCGTAGACGCCGAGCAGAGCCAGCAGGAGCGCAGCGGCGCCGAAGCACGAAAGCAGCAGCGTCTGAAAGCGTTCGCCAGCCACCGATTCACTGAGCTGGTCATCGAGCGATTTGATCGACGGAATGGGAACGTCAGGGTCGATCTTCCATAATGCCTGCCGTACCTCCGGGCCTAACGCGCTGACCGATTGCGAGCTGCGCACCAGAAAGGTAAGCGTCCACGGAGTGAAGGACCAATATGGCAAATAGACCATATTCGCGGTGTCCTTGAGGCCGTTCACGCGGGTGTTGGCGACCACGCCGACAACGGTGACAGCATGATCGTCGTCGGGCACGGTGTTGGAGATCTGCTTCCCGATGGGGTTTTCGCCGGGGAAACCTTCCCTTGCCGTCTGCTCGGAGATCAGGGCCACATAGGGATCGTGTCGATCGGCGGCGGTGAAGTTTCGCCCCGAGACCAGCGAGACACGCATCGTCGGCAGGTATTGCGGATCGGTCCAGCGGATGTTGATCAGCGGTCCTTGCCCATTCGGTGTGGGATGATCGGGCCGGGTGAGGTTATCCACCCATGTCTGTCCGGTCAGCGGCATGTTATTGGACAGGCTGACGCTCTGAACGCCGGGCAGTTGCTGGAGCGAGGCCAGGGCACGATCCACAAAGGCCCGCTTGGCAACCTTCATGCCCGGCTTTGTATCACCATACTGCGGCGAAAAGAGATCGACCTGGGCCGCGAGCACATGGCTGGTGTCAAAGCCGCGATTGAGGGTGAGCAGATGCGAGAAGCTGCGTAGAACCAGCCCGGCGATCATGAGAAGCACGACGGTGAAAGCCACTTCACCCGCCACCAGCAGGTTGCGAACCCGGCTTCCCTGCTGCGAGCCGACCGTGCGCGAGGAGTGGGCCTGCAATGCGGCCTGAGGCTGGGCGCGCATTGACTGCAGCGCGGGAAGGGTTCCGAACAGCAGCGCGGTGATTGCCGTAAGCCCCAGCGCAAACGGCAGGACGGGAAGGTTCACCTGCACGTCGGGGAGCCGGGGCACGTTGGCCGGAGCAGCCGCGAGGATGAAGCGAACACCGGCAAATGCCAGAGCCACTCCCGCGACTCCCCCGATCGCAGCGAGCAGAAAACTCTCGGTGAGGCGGACCAAAATCAGCTGGCCGCGACTGGCTCCAAGAGCGGCGCGGACCGCAATCTCACGCTCCGCCGCGACGGCGCGAGCCAATTGAAGATTTGCGAGATTGACGCACGCAATGAGAAGCACGATTCCAACGGCCGCAAAGAGCAGCCACAGCGATCCGCTGATGCCTGAGGTGACGTCGCTGGCCAGCGGCGTCACCAACGCTCCAAGGTGGTCAGAGAGATGGGCGGAACGCGTATACGTATGCTGCAAATCATTGAGCTCGGCCTGGGCCTGGACCACTGTGACACCCGGTTTCAACCTCCCAACGACCTTGAAGTTGTAATTACCCGTATCGTTTTGCAGGTTGCGGTCGGTTTCTGTAAGTGGCTCGAAGACCATGTTCGTCTGAACGTTCGCTGAGTTCTCGGAGAAAGTGAGGTAGCTGGCGAAGCGAATCTGCGGAAGATTGAAACCTGCCGGCATGACGCCAATCACTGTGGTGGGATCGCCGCCCAGACGCAGCGTCTTCCCGAGAACGCCGGGATCCCCATCGAACAGGCTCTGCCAGCCCGCGTAGCTTAGGATGACAACCTTGGGCGCTCCCGTCGCCACATCGTGAGGATCGAACTCACGCCCCAGAATGGGAGTCACGCCAAAGACACGGAAAAAATCTGCCGAGACAGAGAGCCCGGGAACGATCCGTGGATGGCCGTTTCCCGTAGACACGCTGGGGCCATCGTTCTGAAAGATTGCGGCATCGGCAAGCGTCCGCGTCGTGCTTTTCAGGCGCAGGAAATGACGATAGTTGTCCGGAACATCCGGCTCCTGAGCGCGCATCTCCTCGACCGACTCGCGCACCACGACAAGCTTCGCCGGGTCACGAAAGGCGAACGGCTTCAGCAGGACCGCATTCACCACACTGAAGACTGAAACAGCCGCGCCAATTCCGAGAGCAAGCGTCAAAATCGCCGTCAGGGCAAACCCCGGCGATTTCCGAAGCTGGCGAATGCTGAAGCGCAAAGAGAGAAGCGGCGAAGCCATAAGAGTTCTCCTCGAAAGAAATGCAGCATCCGCCGGACCAAGCCCGGAAATCTTGTATCGTTCTCAACAGTAAGAAGATACCCTTTGGTGTCTTGATGCAGTCATAGGGGATGATGTCCATCTGCGGGCTCGGGTGTTCACTCGCGGACAATCGACGATTCAACCCGAAGAAACAGAAACTGGGAAATCCGCATCTAACACCCAGCATTGAAGGAGGTTGATTGCCGTGCCCCGCACAATCAATAGAACAAAAGCCTCCAGGGCCCTGATGATAAGCTCCACCGTTCTGGCCCTGCTTCTGTCTCCGCTCTGCTCACCCAGCCTGCACGCACAGAAGGACAAAGATCCTCTGAATGACAATGAGATCGACCAGGTCCGCGAGCTGCGCGACCAGCCTGTGCAGCGCGTCAAGCTCTATCTGAAGTTCATTGAGGACCGCATCGCCACCATTAAAGAGCTGGGGCCAAATCCCAGGGCTGAGGATCGCAAGGCCGAGTTGCGCGCCAAACTGGACGAGTTCACCCGCCTCTCCGACGAGCTGCAGGACAACCTCGACACCTTCGATGATGCTCACGCTGATATTCGCAAGGCACTTAAAGATCTCGTCCCGGCAAGCGAAAAGTGGCCTGGAATATTGAGTCAGGCCGCACCCGATCCAAGCTACGATTTCTCCCGCAAGACGGCCCTCGATGCCGCGCAAAGCACCAGCGATCAGGCGAAGAAGCTCCTCGACAGCCAGCAAAAGTACTTCGCCGAACACAAGGATGAAGCCAACAAGAACGGCACAGGACCGACTTAGGGATTAGCGATCAGCCATTAGGGATTAGAAAACCGAGGTTAACGAACCAGCCTGAGGTTACATCTCCGGCCGCATCCTGTTTTACCGCTTCCGCTGATCCCCTCCGATAGGGTCCAGCGTTGTTATGACTCCGCACTCCTGCGTGAATCCCCAATCTGCGTTCTTCAATCCTCAACAGCAATTCCCCGTTCCTGAACCGCGGTTTTGTAATCCCTAAATAGCGAACCGCCAATCCCTGCACCATGGTTTTTCTAACCGCTAATCGCTAACCCCTAATCGCTGATCTCGGCACTATGCTAGCCTCAAACCAGTGAACCCCGAGCTCGTCCGCTGGTTTGAAGAGGAGTATCGCGCCCTGCGGCCCCGGGCGCCGATGCCTGCCTTCGAAGTACGTTTCTACCGCTTCACTAGCCTGAACACCACCATCCGGCTCCGCGAGGGCGGCATCAAGGTGCGCCTCTCCGACATCCTCGAAGGCGCGTCCGAGCACGTGCTTCGCGCCATCGCGCACATTCTCATCGCCAAGCTCTACCGCAAGCCCATTGAGCCCATCCATGCCACGCGCTACCGGCGCTTCGCCGCCAGCGAAGCGGTGGTCCGCCAGACCGAGCGAATCCGCCAGTCCCGGGGACGCAAGCGCATCTCCACCTCAAAGGGCGACCACTACGATCTCGATGAAGTCTTCGAGGCCCTCAACTTCCGCTTCTTCCACGGTCTCCTCGGACGCCCGCAGCTCACCTGGAGCGAGCACCGCGCCAAGCGCCTCCTCGGACACTACGATGCCGCCCACAACACCATCATGGTGAGCCGCGTCTTCGATCGTCGCAACACACCGCGCTACGCCATCGAGTACCTGATGTACCACGAGATGCTGCACCTCAAGCATCCAGTCCGGACGCGCAACGGCCGCCGCTGCGTACACTCCCGCGAATTCCAAGCTGAGGAAAACCTCTTCCCCGAGCTGGATAAGGCCAAAGCGTTCCTGAAGACGCTGTAGCTCATCACCGTTGCCGATCATTAGCCATTCGCGCCCCGGCGAAGCACGAGCCCAGGGGCTTCGATCATTCGAACTTAACAAGTATTGAATTGACCGCTCTTAGCGCCCAGCGTAAACTTCGCCCGTCGCATAAGTAACCTTGCCTCGCGACGCTCACCGGCCCCGGTCTTTCCAGAAATCAATCGACCCCCAGATCCCCCAGGAATCCAGCGGCTACCCGGTCTCTTTCACTCAATCGGCCCCTCTTTGAGAGCTCTCATCCGCTCTCGAAAAGCTGCCTGCCCCATTGTGCAAACTCTCAGTTATCTCCTGTTGGTTGCCATTCCGGCTCCGGGCCTCTTCTGAATTCACTCTCAGCAGCAACGAATTTCAGCCAGTGGAGAAAGATAGACATGAAACGCAGAGACTTCCTGAAAACCACCGCCGCCGTGGCCGGCGCCAGTGTCGCAACCCGCCTCGGTTTCTCTCAAAACGGCACCGAAACAGGAGCGAAACCAAACGTTATCTTCATCCTTGTCGACGAGCTGCGTTGGCCCACCGTCTTTCCGATCGGCGTCAACAGCGCCGAAGAATACTTCAAGCGCTTCATGCCGAACCTCTACCAATACATCTGGAAGGGCGGCGTAAAGTTCTCGAATTACCACACAGCAGCCTGCGCGTGTACGCCTGCTCGCGGCACGATCCTTACCGGCCTTTACTCTCATCAAAGCTGGCTTGTCACCACCATCCTCAGTAATCCCAACCTGCCGGTCCTCAATCCTGCATTTCCTACTTTCGGCAAACTTCTTCACGCAGCCGGCTATACGACCCCTTACTACGGCAAGTGGCACGTCTCCGTCCCGAACGGCCCCAAGGACACCGCACCGTACGGATTCGACTGGAACAGCCCGCCCGACCCGACCGGATACAACCTGCAGGGAACTTACGGCGACTTCATCTCCAGCCCCCAGTACCACAACGATGCCTACACCACCGACCAGGCCGTCGGCTACCTGCAGAACGTCAAGACCAACGCCACCCCATTTTTCCTGACCATCGGCTACGTCAACCCGCACGACCGCGAGTTCTTCCCCGCCGGCACTGAATTCGTCACCTTCACCGAACTCTTCGCAAACTACAACAAGAACAAACCCGACAGCGCTCAGCTCGACCAGGTCATCGACTATTCCAGCACTCCGCCGCTCGTGAACTGGCGCACCAACAAGCTCAAATCCCCTCCCCCCTTCGGCTATCCAATCCTTCCGCCCAACTGGCAAAACCCCAACCACTACGCGGCGACCGGCAAACCAACCACCCACACCTACATCCAGCAGTTTCAAGCGGCCATCTGGGGAGACATCACTCCTGACCCGCTTCAGCTCGGCTTTCGCGTCAGCCCCTATGGCGATGGAACCCTCGGCATCGGCACCGGCGTCGCGCCCTTCCGCTACTGGCAGCGCGGTCTCGACAGCTACACTCAGATCACTAAGATCCTCGATCAGCAGATCGGTGAAGTCCTCGATCAACTCCACAAGCTGCCGCAGAGCGTCATCGACAACACCATCATCATCTTCGCCTCCGACCACGGTGAATACAGCGGCGCGCACGGCTTCGTTCAGGGCAAGATCGGCACCGTCTATGAGGAGGCCACCCACATCCCGCTCATCGTCATGGATCCCAGCGGCCGTTTCACCGGCGACACCAACACCATCCGAACCGGCCTCTGCTCCTCCGTCGATCTGCTGAATATGTTCGTTACCCTCGGCCACAAAGGCGATACCACCTGGCTGACGCGGTATCCCTATAACCAGATCTATAACAACCGGCACGACATGTACTCCATGCTGAAGTCGAGCTGGGCCCCCGGCCGGTCTTATCTCCTCTTCGCCACCGACGAGATTGCTCCCGGCTACTACAACTTCAACAACGCCCCGACCAACATCCTCGCCCTCCGCACCAACGACACCAAGATTGGTGTCTACGCCGACTGGAAGCCGCTCTCTGTCGACATCGATCCCAGCACTCTACAGCTGGAGTTCTACGACTACTCCACCAAAGCCGGGCAGCTCGAGCTCTTCAGTAACCCCTGCGACCCTCGCGCCCAGGAGGGCTACGAGGTCCTTATCAACAACTACCTCCCCAACGAGCTCGCCGCTCCGCTGCCCGGCGATCCCACCGACCCCAACTCGCTCCGCTTCCAGCAGATCAAGTCGGAGATCGCACACGTCACATTCCGCGATCTCATCAAGAACGAGCCGAACTCCACCTGGCAGACCGGCGACGGCCTGCGTCTGTTGCTCGGTTACGGCGGCCCCTTCTAACCAATCGGCCGAACCGCAAAAACTCAAAGGAGGCGATCATTCCTCGCCTTCCTCTTTTCTATCGCCCATTTCCAGATCCATTTCCAGATCGTTGACCAATTGACTACCCGAATCTAATAACTTGTTATTTTATTGACATTCGCAGCGCCGGACGCCATCCTGCTAACAATCACTGCGGCATTCGTGCGTCAGCAAAATTACTTCCCCCGTATCGGTTGCGAGCAATCAAAAAGGTCTTGGAAATAAGCCGTTAGTAAGCTTTGCACTTCCAAACCGGAGAACAATCCGTCCAGACTCTCGCAACGCGGCTATCGGGGGATGACGCTTAATGGATCTGCAAGACGCCTTTCGCTTCAAGATGGCAGCGCTCTCGGCGCTCATCGCCATTCTTGCTGCCTACACAGCCTTTGGCTTCAATGACGTACTCGTGACCGCTTCTGGCCGTCGTCGCCGCCTGTGGCTGATCGCCGGCGCGTCCTGCATGGGCTTCGGCATCTGGACCATGCATTACCTCGGCGTCCTCGCCTTTTACCTGCCGATCCCGGTCTTCTACCGTCCGCCGATGATCCTGATTTCCCTGGCCTGTGCGATCATCGCCTCCTGCGCCATCCTGTTCAGCGTCACACGGCAGCAGCATAGTCCGAGACAGCTCGCCACAGGTACCGTGACGATGGCAGGTGCTCTTGCGGTCATGCATTCCACCGGCATAGCGGCGATAAGCCAACAGGCCGTTCCTCACTACGATCTGCTCATCGTGGCCCTGTCCCTGGTCATGAACATCGTATTTTCTGTTATTGCGATCCAGATCGTCATCAGGATGAGCGGAGTCCGTGAGAACCGTCTCGCCGCGCGAGCGGTGGGAGCCACAGTGGTGGGCTTGGGCATTGCTGCCTTGCAGTACACCGCCATGGCCGCTGTCCATTTCACTGGCGCTTCCATCCCCTTGCCGGCGCACTGGGCGATCGGTATCCCCGCTCTCGGGGGAGTGGAAGCCGCCGGTCCGGCTGCGCTCGTTCTGGCTGCCGCGCTCATGTCCACGTCGATCGAACGCTACCTCGTACAGGAGCAGTCATTCAAATCCGGAATTCTCGCCCAGTTGGACGAAGCCAACGAGCTGCGGGCAGCCATCGTCGACAGCGCAGCACTGGCGATCCTCTCGACAGACCGCAGCGGGATCATTCAATCCGTCAACCGGGCCGCCGAGCAGATGCTGGGCGCACCGGCCTCCGAGCTGATCGGCAAGATTTCGCTCGTTCAACTCCACGACCCCGCCGAAATCGAGGAGCAGGCGATTCGACTTAGCTTTTTCCTGAAATGCGGTGTCCCTGCGGATCTCGATGCCATCACCACGCAGGCCGGCGATCAAAAGCTGGACGACCGCGATTGGACGTACCTGTGCAGAGACGGGAGACGCCTCCCGGTGAAGCTCTCCATCAGCCCGCTTCGCAGAGCAGGTGAGGATCGTGGGTTTCTGATCATCGCCCAGGACATCAGCGCTCGGAAACGCGCCGAGAATTCAATCCGTCATCTCGCCCTGCATGACGGACTGACCGGACTTCCCAATCGCGCCCTGCTTGAAGAACAGATCGTGCGCTCTCTCGCACTGGCCGGACGTCACAAGCTGCAGGTCGCGCTCGCGGTCGTCGATCTCGACCGCTTCAATCACATCTACGACACCCTCGGCCGGCAAGCCGGCGACGAGATCCTGCCAGTCCTGGCTCGGCGCCTTAGCGAGACGGTTCGCGCCTCCGACATGGTGGTGCGTATGGACAACGACGAGTTCGTCATCCTCATGCCCGGCATTGAGCATCCTCGCCAATCCGCCGATGCAATGCAGCGAGTTCTTCAGTCTCTCTCCGAGCCCGTCGTATTCAAGGGCCAGGAGTTGTACATCACGCCCAGCATCGGAGTCAGCGCCTTCCCGGACGATGGCCATGACCTCACCACCCTGCTCCGAAAAGCAGACCGCGCGATGTATAAAGCGAAATCTCGCGGACGCAACTCCGTCGCGGTGTTCACCAGCGAGCTTGAGAAGGAATCTTCCAGCCTCCTCGCCATGGACAATGCCCTCCGCCGCGCGATCAAGCGCAACGAGTTCTTCCTCGTCTACCAGCCCATCTTCAATATCGGCACAGGACGCATCTCGGGCGTCGAGGCCCTGATCCGCTGGCAGCAGCCTGACGGCAGCGTGCTGGCGCCGGCCGGCTTCATCCCGCTTGCCGAAGAGACCGGGCTGATTCTCAGGATCGGCGAATGGGTTTTGCGCACCGCCTGCGCCCAGACCAGCCTCCTTTCACGGGCTGCCGGCGTGCCTTTGAGGATGGCGGTCAATATCTCTCCGCTTCAATTCCGCGAGCCTGCGCTCATCGAAACGGTGAAGGATGTCTTGAAGTCGGCTGGGATGACCCCCGGCCAGCTCGAGCTGGAAATTACCGAGGGCGTTCTTCTCGACGACAGCGATGGCGCCGAAGAGGCTATCCGGCGCGTCCGCAACCTGGGTGTGCAGATTGCCCTGGACGACTTCGGCACCGGCTACTCCAGCCTCGGGTATCTGAAGCGCTTTCCTATCGATCGGTTGAAGATCGATCGCTCTTTCGTTACGGGACTCGAGAGCACGCAAAACGATCTCGCGCTGATTGCAGCCGTCATCAGGATGGGCCACAGCCTGAACGCCAAGGTCACCGCCGAAGGAGTCGAAACCCGCATGCAGTGGCAATACCTGCGCGAGCAGGGCTGCGATGACGCCCAGGGATTTCATCTCGCCCGGCCCATGCGCGCCGAGCAGCTCATCGAGTTTTGCCTGAACCAGTCTGCGGAGTTTTCCCGGCAGCCACCGACTCCCATGCGCATCGCACTTTGATGTAAACTAAGGTCTGCGAGTCCGATATTCTTCACGATCGTCCCCGATCACTCCCTGCTGAAATCAGGATGCAACAAGGGCGAAAGATCTCGAAGTCCGGCCGCCGTGCGCCTCCCTGTGTGAGGGCGCGTTAAGACCGTATTCGTGAGGAGATGAGCCTTCCATGGCCAAGATTGCCAAGACAGCAGACCGTAAAAAAGTGATGGACACGTCCAAGAGCACCGACTGTCCCAAGTGCAGCAAGCCGACCCGCATCGTCAAGCGTGTCAAAGACCGCGAGCGCGGAACCCCGGGCGGAGTTTACATCTCCTGCTCGGCCTGTGACTTCTACGAAAAGCTCTAAGACAGGTCCAGGCCGCCGCACCATCGGCACAAACAAGTACAGACTCTAAGGGTAAGAAGTGAAAGGCCCGATTCACACCGGGCCTTTTCTCATTTTCGTCAGTGAGAGCTTGCCGGCAGCGCTTCGGAATCGGATCCCATTTGCTGAACGACCGCACGGCGGCGTGCCCATAAGACCAGACCCGCGCCAAAGACGATGGATCCGATGCTGGCCACCTGTGCATTGCTCATGCCCCAGTAGATCTTCGGATTGATGCGGATGAACTCCACCAGGAAGCGCGCAATGCCGGTCAGGATCAGGTATTCGCCCGTCAGCTGGCCAATCGGCTTGGGACGATCCGGTGATCCCCTGCGCCAGAGAATCCAGGCGATGAACAGCCCTGCGATCAGCTCGTAGATCGGCGTCGGATGCACCCGCTGGGTGGTGGGAACCAGCCCGTTCGGAAAGCTCATGCCCCAGGGAAGGCTTGTCGGAATGCCGTAGTCGCCGTCGCCTGAGATGAGGCATCCAAGCCGGCCCACGCCATAGCCCACGGCCGCGCAGGACGTCGCCAGATCCAGCATGGCCAGACGTCCGATGCCGTAAGTGCGTCCCTGCCAGAGCAGTGCCAGGATCCCTGCCACCAGGCCGCCGAACCATGCAAACCCGGCACGGTCGAAGATAATCGCCATCGGAGAGTGAATGAGCGCCTGCGGATCTTCAAAGACATGCCAGAGTTTCGCGCCGATAACCCCCGCAACCGTGGAGATTGCGACGATCCCGATCGCATCTGCGTCAATCTTCCAGCGCTGTAAATTGCGATGCAACACCCAGCAGGCGCACACCGCAGCCAGCCAGAGGAGAATGCCAAAAGTGCCGATAGAGAAATGACCGATATGGATGAAGGGATACATGCAGAATCTACTTCTTTGAGTATATCGTCCACAGATGAGTTTGGAGCTATCCTGAGAGCTGGCAATGCGAATGCTACGTCAAAGAAACGTGAGCCCTAGGAACGTGAGTCCCACGAATATTCATAAAGACTTCCCAATTCTCTTCAGCGAAGAACAAATCCGCGAACGCACCCGGGAAATCGGCCGGCAGATTGACGCAGACTACGCAGGCCAGACCGTCGTCATGGTGGGCGTACTCAAAGGCGCGGCCATCTTTCTCTCCGACCTCGCGCGGAGCGTCTCCGTCGACTGCACCTTCGACTTCGTAGCCGTATCCAGTTACGGCAAGGGGCAGCGTACCAGCGGGGCCGTCAAACTTATTAAGGATCTCGATCAACCCATCGAGGGCAAGAACCTCATCATCGTCGAGGACATCCTCGATACCGGGCTTACGCTCTCCTTCCTGCGCAGCCTCTTCGAGCGGCACAAGCCGAAGAGTCTCCGCATCGCCGCGCTGCTCGACAAGCCCTCGCGCCGTCTCGAAAAAATCGACGCCGATTACGTCGGCTTCGAGATCCCGAATCACTTTGTTGTCGGATACGGAATGGACTATGCCGAACGATTTCGCAATGTCCCCGATATCCGGCTGATGCCACCCGACTATCCGGAACTGCACTAGGAGTATCGCCATGACCACAATCGCGCTCGATTCACCCGCCACCGATTCAAACGCTGCCAGCCAGAGCCCCTATGACGCAGTCGCATTTTCCCGTCACGTTCTTTCCAGCCCGGAAAATCTGGCAGCGGTTCTCGATCACACCGTGCTCAAGGCGGACGCCACACGTGAACAGGTCGTGAAACTCGCTCATGAGGCGGCGCAGTACAAATTCGCCTGCGCCATGGTCAATCCTGCGTGGGTGGCCACCACGTATTCCGTGCTCGCAGGCACCGGCGTGCCCGTCGGCGTCGTCATCGGATTCCCCCTCGGCGCCAACCTCACCACCAGCAAGCGCGAAGAAGCCGCTGCCATGGTCCGGTTAGGCGCGCGGGAGCTCGATATGGTCATCAACCTCGGCCTGCTCAAGTCAGGAGAGAATGCGCTCGTCGAAAAAGACATCCGTGGCGTGGTTGAGATCGGCCACGACGCCGGAGCCATCGTCAAAGTGATCCTTGAAACCTGCCTGCTCTCGACAGAAGAGAAGCTCCGCGCCTCCGAGATCGCCTGCTCTGCCGGAGCCGACTTCCTCAAGACCAGCACCGGCTTCTCGACCGGGGGCGCGACCCCCGCCGATGTAGCCCTGCTCCGCGGCGTCGCCGGCACGCGCTGCGGCGTCAAAGCCTCCGGTGGCATCCGCACCCTCGACGATGCGCGCGCCATGCTCGAAGCTGGAGCCAGCCGGATTGGCGCCAGCGCCAGCGTCTCCATCGTGCAGGCTCTCACGTCTAAGTGATCAGCCGAATTCACCCTCCAATCGCCGCTGCGATTTCTCTGCGTGCCGCGATATGATGGCTCGTCTGAAAACTACTTCCCCCGCCGCTCACGAATGATCCGGCAGGTGGCAAAACTTTTGCCCTGAAGGGCATAAACCAGGATTTTTGTGACTGACGACCCGACACGAACTATTGGGAGCCTCGAAGGCTATGAGGGCGACTACCGCCCCAGCGTTCCCGCGACCGCTCCCACCCAGGTTCGTGTCGAGCCGCTCTCGACGGAGTTTCTCATCCGCCTCGCCGATGCCCTCAATACCACCCTCGATCTTCAGACCCTTCTTAAGCGCACCGCCGACCTCGTCCGCGCGGTCATCGACTACCGCATCTTCGCCATCCTTCTGCTCAACGACCGCACCAGCGACCTCCGCATGCGCTTTCAGATCGGCCACACCCCCGAGATCGAACGCATGCGCATCAAGATCGGCCAGGGCGTGGTGGGGCAGGTGGCGCAACAACGCCAGGCGATTCTCATCCCCGATGTGAGCAAGGCGGAAAACTACATCAACGCCAATCCCGGAGTTCGCTCCGAACTGGCGGTTCCGCTCATCGTCAAGAATCGACTGATCGGCGTCATCGATATCCAGTCCGAGCAGGCTGGATACTTTTCCCCCGAGCATCTCCGCCTCCTGCAGCTCACCGCCTCGCGCGTCGGACAGGCCATCGAGAACGCCCGCCTCTACACCCGGGTCGCACGCCAGGCGCAAACCCTCGAAGTCTTGAATGAGATCAGCCGCGAGCTAACCTCCATCCTCGATGTCGATGCCCTGCTGGAACGCGTGGGCCAACTCCTGCGCCGCATCATCGACTTTCAGATGTTTTCGGTATGGCTCGTCAACGAGACCGACCACGTGCTCGAGAACCGCTTCGCCGTGCGCTTCGGCGAGCGTTTCTATCCCGCGGAAAAAGTTCCGCTCGACCGTGGGCTGATCGGCGCAGCCATAACCGATCGCAAAATCGTCCACGTCGCCGACGTCCGCAAGGACCCGCGCTATCACATGGTCAACCCCGAAGCCCGCTCCGAGATGGCCGTCCCGCTCGTCTACAAGGGCAAGGTCATCGGCGTGATGGACATCGAGCACACCCGCACCAACTACTTCAATGAAGATCACGAACGCGCCATGAGCACCCTGGCCGCGCAGATCGCCATCTCCATCGAAAATGCGCAGCTCTATCAGCGCGTCGCCCACCAGGAGCAGCGCCTCGAGCGCGACCTGGCCATGGCCCGCGAGGTCCAGCTTCGCCTGCTGCCTCCGGTCAAGCCGCAGCACAAGCGCGCCGAATTCTCCGCGCGCTTCATCCCCGCCCGCACCATCGGCGGAGATCTCTACGACTTCATCTCCTACGATCCCAATCGCACCGCCATCGCCCTCGGCGACGTGAGTGGCAAAGCCGCCCCCGCCGCGCTCTACGCCGCGCTGGTCAGCGGCATCATGCGCTCTTCGGCATCCCAGCTCCTCTCGCCCTCCGCGCTGCTCGAATCGCTCAACGACGCCTTGCAGGAGCGCAAGCTCGACTCACAATACGTGGCCATGCTCTACGCCCTCTGGAACGATGACAATCGCACCCTCCAGATCGCCAACGCCGGAGCTGTCCAGCCTCTCTTCTGTCGCAGCGGCGAGGTCGACACCGTCCACGCCGAAGGCTTCCCGCTCGGAATGTTTCCCAACGTAAAGTACGAAGAGTTCTCCCTCTCCACCCAGCCCGGAGATTCGCTCATCTTCTTCAGCGACGGCATCGTCGATGCGCAGAATAACGACGGAGACATGTTCGGCGAAGACCGGCTCAAAGCAGTCGTAAAAAAATTCAACCAGAAGAGCGCCTCCAAAATCGCCGACGCCATCCTCGCCGAGGTCTCCAAGTTCCAGGGAGGCAAGGAACGCTTCGACGACGAAACGGTCGTCATCCTGCGAGTGCTCTGAAACAGCCGCACGAAGCGCCAATTCCATATCATCGTGACCCGTTCGCAAGAATAAGCTTGCATCCTCGCGCCTTCGAGGTACACTGGCGCGACGTTCACGAAAGATACAAATTGAGAAAACATCATGGCTGACATCGAGCCGAAGACGGCACAGCATCGCGCCGGAGTTCCCGGCTATTTTCAGGAAGCTCTCGAGGATGCCGAGCGGTTGCTGAAGTATGCCGCCGAAATGGGCATCGATGTCGATGCTTCAACCCGCGCCGCCGTACTTCACGCCCGCTCCGTCACACCCTCCGGCTGGACAGAGGAGATCACCGCGAACCTGCTTTCCGCGCTCACCACGCTGGCCGCGAAGCTCAAGCCGGTAACCGCCGCCAGCCTGCAGGCCTACCGCTCCGAAACACGCCCCACCATGCACACATACCTGGTCTGGGCCATCATTCTCTCCGTCATCATTATTCCCGTTTCGATCCTCACCTTCGTCTCCTCGAGCATCTCCGAATCCATTCGAAATGACGTTGCGAGGGCAAATGTCCTGGCAGTCAAGCTGCGTGCCGAGCTCGGCCCTCCGGCCCAGGCCGACGCCGGTTCCAGCGATGAAATTACTGATCTTCAGGAATACGCTTCCACCGTCCGGTCCATCTACAGCCACTCCCGACGGTTAAACAGGCTCGTCTTCCCGCACGTGGAGATCCCGCCACCGCTGCGGTGCAACATCGGAGACGCCATGCAGGATGCGGAATGCCTCAAGGCGAAATTCGAGCTCCCCTATCAACTCGACAATCTGGTCCTGGCACGAGACAGGATGACGGAAACCTATCAGGACGTCCGCTTCTTCGCTCAAAGCATTACCAATGACGTCCTGACCTTCTACGGAGCTATCAACTCCTGCATTCTCCCCATTCTGTATGCGCTGCTCGGAACCTGTGCCTTCCTGCTGCGAACGTTTGAAGACCAGATGAGCACCAGAACCTTCATTCCCACCGTAGCCAACTCCGCCCGCTTCGTCATCGCAGCCATCGGAGGCACGGTGATAGGTCTCTTTGGAGGCTTCACGCAACAGGCCTCCGCATCCCCTCTCGCCGTAGCCTTCCTCGTCGGGTACGGCGTGGAAATCTTCTTCGCCTTTCTTGAAGGACTTATCAGATCGTTCACCAAGGCTGCTCCGTCAGCACCGTCATCCAAAACTCTGTAATCCTGCGCGTGCCTTGGCACCTCTGATCTCCAGATCCCCACGCCTTTTTCCGATAGAAAACTCAGACCTGTCGTATCCTCGGGGACATGCGTAAGCACGTGTCCGGAAAAAAGCAGATTTGCTCTCGGGCTGCCTTCTGTCTCGCGCTCTCAATGTGCTCCGTTTTGCATGCTCAACCTCCTCAAGCAGCAAAGGATGAAGTATCCCTGCCGGAGGCAACAGGTTTGCAGACTGAGACGGATGAATATACGCGCTACGAGCTGCTCGCTCCTGAAACGGCAAGCTTCAAAATCTACTACGAAGTCACCGCGACCACCGCCGGTGCAAAATCCTTCTACAACCCGATCCGCAAAGGCAGCGTAGCCAGTGACGAGAGTGTTTACGACGCAATGAGCGGCAAGCCGCTGCACTTCGAAGTGGTGAGCGGCGCGGAAGCGCGCAAAGACGCGTTGATGCCCGATGCCGATCCCGATACTGACTACATCAAGGTAACCCTGGCGAGGCCGGTGCCGGAACACGGACAGGGTCGCGTGGTGATCGTCAAAACCTATAAGGATCCCAAAAGCTATTACCTGGATGGCCAGGCGATCGTCTTCGATCGACCACTGGGAGTCAGGCGGAACAAGGTAGTGCTCCCGCCCGGATATGAAGTGGTGGGCTTAACGGTACCTTCGCAGATCCTCACCGAGAAGGACGGACGCATCGCCATCAGCTTCCTGCATGCAGGCTCCGGCGAAGCTCCGCTGCTGCTGAAAGCAATCAAAGATGCGCAGACAGGCCCGGCTGCATTACCGAAGACTTCATCGAAAGAGCGCAGTTGGGAGTCACCCTTCGCCGGAGAGACAGAACAGGACCGTCTGTCGGAGCGAGCCTACCAGGATCGCGATATCGTCTACTTCCTGCAACAGCCGGAGACGCACTCTTTCAGTCTGTACCACGACTATACGGAGACCCGCGTAGGGGTCAACGGCTATGCGAATGTGGTTCGCGAAGGAAGCGTCGCAAGCCATCCTTCTGCATACATTCTCGATACTGGAGAGCAGCTGAAGGCGCAGGAGATGAGCGGCGCTGAAATGATCGCTTCGAAAATCAATACGGGTGAGACGGTAGATGCCAAGGCTCGCGTAGTTGTGATTCCGTTCGCACCCGTGCAGACCGGACAGACCTTACGGCTGCGCATCGTCGAGACCTACACAGCGCCGGTGAGCTACCTCCTGGACGGAGACGAACTCATCTTCGATCGCAGCCTCGGACGGCCTCGGAACGCAGTGGTGCTGCCGTCGGGTTGGTATTGCACCGCCAGCGCAGCTCCGGCCACGGTCAGTCAATTGCCCGATGGAAGAGTTCGTCTGGATTACTGGGACGACCGGCCGGAAGCGGTAGACGTGCTGATCAAGGCGAAGCGGCGCGCGAACGTTCAGTAAAACCGTCGCCACCGAAAGATGCGGCCTGTCAAACGCCGGACCTTGCTTCCCCACCCACTCTGAGAATCGGCCACCGTTCCATTAGGATAGAAACAACCCATTCCCCAGAGGAAGCATTGAGGAGTAAGCATTGAGCGGAAGCCCGACCGAAGTCCAAACCGAACGCGTCATCGCGCCTGCGCGCAACATCCTCGGCAGCGTGCGCCTGCCCGGCGACAAGAGCATCTCGCACCGCTACGCCCTGCTCGGCGGACTCGCCCACGGCAAAACGCGTCTCACCAACTTCTCCACCGGAGCCGACTGCGCCAGCAGCCTCGCCTGCGTCGAAGCGCTCGGAGCGAAGATAACCCGCACCAAGGACGCCATCGAAATCGAAGGCTCAGCCGGATCATTCCAGCCCAGCGCCAGCCCGCTCGACTGCGGCAACTCCGGCTCAACCATGCGCATGCTCGCCGGACTTCTCGCTCCTCAAAACGGCACCTTCACTCTCATCGGTGACGCATCCCTAAGCCGCCGCCCCATGGAGCGCGTCCGCAAGCCCCTCACCCAGATGGGAGCCGACATCCAGCTCACCGAAGGCCACGCACCCGTAGTCATCCGCGGAGCCCGGCTTCAGGCCATCGACTACACCACGCCAGTTCCAAGCGCCCAGGTAAAATCCGCCGTCCTCTTCGCCGGACTCGCCGCCGCAGGCAAGACCACCGTGCGTGAAGCCGTCCGCACTCGTGACCACAGCGAGCTCGCCCTCCGCGCCTTCGGGGCAAGCGTCGAGCGCACGCTCGAATCTGTCTCGATCGAAGGAGGCCAGCAGCTCCAGGGCATCGAAGCCGCCGTTCCCGGAGACATGTCCTCAGCCGCCTTCTTCCTTTGCGCCGCCGCGCTCTTCCCGGAATCCAACCTGGTTTTCGAGGGCCTTGGCCTGAACCCCACCCGCGCCACGCTCCTCGACGTGCTCACCGCGCTCGGAGCCCACATCGGCGTCCTGAACCTCGAAGCCAAACACGGAGAGCTCGTCGGAACCGTGCAGGTCAACGCCCCCAACGACGGACTCACCGGCACCACCATCTCCGGCGCGCTCGCCGCGCAGCTCATCGATGAATTGCCCGTCATCGCCGCCATCGCCCCCTACACGAAAAACGGCATCCGCATCCGAGACGCAAAAGAGCTGCGCGTGAAGGAATCCGATCGCATCGCTCTCGTAGCCTCCAACTTGCGCGCCATGGGAGCAGAAGTCGAAGAGTTCGAAGACGGATTGGACGTGCCCGGCAATCAGCCCCTTCACGCAGCCGAGATAGACGCTGGTGGCGATCACCGCATCGCGATGGCCTTCTCCGTAGCCGCACTGCGCGCAACCGGAGAAACCGTCATCCGCGGAGCGGAATCCGCAGCCATCTCATTTCCTGAGTTCTTCGAATTGCTGGACAGAGTAGCGGAAAGATAAAACCAACGAAGCATGAAGCGCTAAATGGGATCGCGTTGAGAAACGCGATCCATAATAGTTTTCGCGCCGAAAGAGCCAGTCCCCCTAGCGAATGACTCCCATGTTGTCGGCGGGCCAGTAAATAAACGCAGCCTTGCCATAAATAAGATCGCGATCCACCGGACCAAAATCGCGGCTGTCGCTGGAGATCGAGCGATGGTCGCCCATCACAAAATATTCCCCTTGCGGAACGATGATCTCCGGCATCGAGCGCCCGTCGCGATAGCGCTTCGGGACATAAGACTCGTCGATCCGCTTCCCATCCACGTAAACGCGGCCATCGTCGATGCGCAGCGAGTCGCCAGGCAGCGCGATGACACGCTTGATGTAGCTCTTCTCCGGATCGCGGGGATAGTGAAAGACCACCACATCGCCCCGCGAGATCTTCTCAAAGCGATAGGCGAACTTATTGATAAAGAGCCGGTCCTGATCACGCAGCTCTGGCTGCATGCTCGTGCCTTCCACGCGAACCGGCTGGTAAAGAAATGTGATGATCATGAACGATGCCGCGACGGAAATCAGTACGTCGCGCATCCACAGGCGCAGATTCATCCCTCCGCCGCCCGGTTGCACTAAGGTGGTTTGCTGCGCCTCGAGCGCATCGCCCGGTTTCTCCGCTTCGTTCGGCGGCTGGTTCAAATCTGTCATCGTAATTCGAAATCTCTCACTTTAATTTTACTCAAAGTAAACGTTATACGCCGATCAGAGCGCTTATCTTTCCGCACCAGGCGGCTTCGGCTTGGGAAGCGGCTTCGGTTGATTGGGAGCCGGAACATACTCTACTCCATTGCTCGGAGGCGGAACATACACATCCTTTTCGGCCAGCACCAGAGGCCGTTGCAGCTCCATCTCCAGCGCCTGGCCAGGCTGCAGAACGACATCGTCTCCCCGCGTCAACAGCGTATAGACCACGCCGCCCACGCTTCCAGCCAGCGCTCCATAGGCCAATCCCGGCGCTGCGTTGCTGCTACCGAGGCCGGCGAGTCCCCCGATCCCCGCCCCGCCTGCGGTCGCTGTCTCGACATTGCGCGCGTCGCGAGCTTTCGTACCGGCCTGAACGACCGTGTTTTCATTGCCCTTCACCGTCGGACCGCCCGCGCCGGGCAGCGCATTCACGCTTCCCGGAATCTCGACCACCGACCCGTTGGGGAAGATCAGCGTCGTAAAGTGCATGGTCACCTTGGCTCGCCCCTTCACCCGCCCCGGCCGCACAACGCTGTCAATGACCCCCTGAACATCCATTCCAGCGGGGATGATGACGCGATCCTTCACGATGACCGGAAAAGTGGAAGTCAGATACACCGTATCCCCGGCCTGCGCTGTCTTTGTATTCACGGCAGCTTTCAATGCCAGCAGAACTTTACTCCCAGCCGGAACCACCACCGTCTGAACACTTTGCGGCGCAGCAGTCGAAGGCGCTGGTGTGGGAGAAGCAGGGGCTGCGGGTGCCGCCGCCGGAGCCGTTGCAGCCGGAGTCGGAGAAGTCTGTGCGAATGACATGCAAGGCAGACAAGAAATTGTCGCAGCAAAGACCCATGCCCTCATAAGGAAACACCGCCTAACTTTCTATATCCTCACCCGATGCGCCGCGCAAGCAGAGATTGAGCCGCGGGTCGGTTTGAAGGGTACGAGCTTCAGCCCGTACATCAACCCTGCAAAATTAGCGGGCTTTAGCCCTTGCGGGACAGCTTTCTCTCTCAATCTCACCCACTATCAGAGATTCAGCCGTCTCCAGGCCGGCCCCCACTGGATAGACGGAGCAAACATGAAAGCGGTCAGCGAATCCCTCAGGCAGAAGTCGTCGAACAATCAAGGCCGCTGTGGCGCGCCGCTCCACGACGCAACGATCTCCTTCGCCATCTTCGCGATCAACACTTCGCCCTCGTTATCCGGCGTCCAGCTTTTGTCCTGATTGTCGTAAGTGAAGGCGGAGATCACAATCGGACCGTGTTTGGTGAACACCGCTCCAACATCGTTCCGCACCGCATCCAGCGAACCCGTCTTGTTGGCGATTCCCGACAACTCGACCGACACATCCTGCGCCTCCAGATACCTCGGTATGCAGTTGCGATCCGACTGACTTTTCAGCATATGCATTGCGGTATCGCAAAGCTCATGGTCCTTGGCGGAGGCAGAATTCCCATCGCCCGGAGGATTCAGATCGCATCGCACGAAGCGTCCCATCACACTCGCCATCTCCCGCGCCGTAGTTTTGCCCAGACCATAAGTCTTTTGATCCGAAGGCACCGACCCCACAGCCGGGAGAAAGACTTTCTTGTAAAGCCAGGTGTTCTTCAAACCCAGGGAAACAATGCGATCGTCGATATTCTTCAGGCCCAGATGATCGATCGCCAGATTGGTCGCCGTGTTGTCGCTCTGCACGATCATCATCGTCAACGCATCCTTGAGCGTAAGCTGCATCGGAGTATCGAAGAACAGCAGCACTCCCGACCCTTCCACCTGATCCTCGTGCCTCAACGTAAGCTTGTCCTCGAAATGCACGCGCCCTGCCCGGATCTGCTCCAGCGCCTCATACAACACTGCCAGCTTGATCACCGACGCCGTCGGTACCGGAGTGTCCGCGTTCAGCGCAACAGTTCGGCCGGTCGTCAGATCTTCGGCAAAGACTGCCACTTTGCCGTGATGCGCCGCCGCCAGCACGCTAAGCTTCGCGTTCAGCGCCGCATCCGTCTGTGCGGCAGCGACTGTTGTAAGAAGCAAAGTGAAGCACAGCGAAAACCAAATTCTCCCCATTGCCATCTTTTTCATCTTCGCTACTATAGAGCTTCCGATGCCTGTACCGCCGGTTTCCATTCCCGTCTCTGCCCTCGAAGGCCCGCAGCGCTTCCGCGCAGCGCGAGAGGTCCTCATGCGGGCTGTGGCCGAAGGAGCCTTCCCCGGCGCAGCGTACGGAGTATGGCTCGACGGGCAGGTTGTGGCGCTCGATGCCGTGGGCGCGTTCACCTATGACACCGACGCGCCGCCTGTCACGCCATCGACCGTCTATGACCTTGCCAGCCTCACCAAGGTCATTGCGACCACCGCCATCGCCATGCTCCTCTACGATCGCGGGATCCTCGACCTCGATGCAAGACTGGGCGACATCCTTCCCGCCTTCGTCGTCAGCGATGAGCCCGGCACGGGAAGAGTTCGCGTAACTCTCCGCTCGCTCCTGGCTCACTCTTCCGGATTGCCCAGCTATGGACAGCTCTTCGCCGCGCATTCCACTCCGGAAGGTGTCTTGCGCGGAGCGCTGCAGACCCACCTCGAAGCCGCGCCTGGAAGCCGCGCCGAATACTCTGACATAGGCTTCATCCTGCTCGGCAAGGCGCTTGAGGTCCTCTCCGGTGACATTCTCTCTCGCATCTTTCTTCGCGAGATTGCAACGCCGCTCGGCCTTGCCAGCGCTCGCTTCTGTCCGCCTCGCGACTGGCATTCGGAGATACCCCCGACCGAGCACGATTTCTGGTACCGCAATCGCATCATCCAGGGAGAAGTCCAGGACGAAAACTGTTTCGCTCTCGGCGGAGTTTCCGGGCACGCAGGCCTCTTCTCGAACACCCTCGATGTGCTCACCTTCGCGGAATGCATTTTGTCCGGCGGGCGAACACAGAGCGGAGCTCAGCTCTTCAGTCTGGACACTGTAAATCTCTTCGCTACCCGGCAATCGCAGCCGGTCGGAACAACCCGCGCCCTCGGCTGGGACACACCCAGCGAATCCTCCTCATCCGGCAGATTCTTTTCTCCCGGATCGATCGGCCATCTCGGCTACGCCGGAACCTCGCTGTGGATCGATCGCGAACGGAAATTAGCCGTCGTTTTGCTGACCAACCGCACCTGGCCCGACCGCCAAAGCAAAGCAATTCAAGCAGTAAGACCTGCTTTTCACGATGCGCTCGCAGACGGCATCTAAAAAAGATGAGAGTTAATGTTAACTATTCAGGTGGCTCTTCGAATTCGAATGCCACGGACGATCTTTAGGAATAGAATTAGGCAGCACACGTTTGCAGTAGAAGGCGACAATGGTCACCATGATTGAACCGCAAGCTGGCTTGAAAAGCTCCAATGGTTCGCCAGCCACCCCGCACACTAGCCTGCACGACCTCCTCACCGAAAGCCCCAACGATGCTTCACAGGGCTTTGATACCAAGTCGGCTCTTGAGATCGCGCGCATCATCAACCACGAAGATTCCAAGGTGGCCGCGGCCGTCAAGAAGGCGCTTCCCGAGATCGCTCTGGTGATCGATTCGGTGGCCCGCAGCCTGCGCGACGGAGGCCGCCTGATTTACATCGGCGCCGGCTCCAGCGGACGCATCGCTTCGCTCGACGCGTGCGAATGCCCACCCTACTTCTCCACGACCCCGCAGACCGTCCAATACATCATGGCAGGTGGGCCGAAAGCCCTCGCTTCCCCGGTCGAGGTTAACGAGGATTCCGAGGAGCTCGGTCAGCGCGATATCGCTCGCCGTCGTCCCACCCGGAAAGACATGGTCATCGGCCTGTCCTCCAGCGGACGCACTCCCTACGTCGTCGCCGCGATCGCTTACGCGCGCGCCCGCGGAGCCAAGACCGCCTGCATCACCTGCAACCCGAACACCCCTCTCGCTGCTGCCGCCGACATCGCCATCGTCGCCGAGGTCGGCCCCGAGGTCATCTCTGGTTCCACCCGCATGAAGGCTGCGACGGCGCAGAAGATGATCACCAACATGATCACCACCGGCGCCATGACCCGGCTGGGCTACGTGTACGAAAACCTGATGGTCAACGTACACATGCAGAACTCGAAGCTGGTCGAGCGCGGTATCGGGATTCTCATTCGCGCCTGCGGTATTACCCGTGAAAAGGCAGTCGAGGTCATCAAGTCCGCCGGTCGAAGCGTTCCCGTGGCCCTCGTCATGCTCAAAGCCGGAGTCGACAAACCAGAAGCGGTCCGCCGCCTGGCAAAATCCGGCGGCAACGTCCGCCTGGCGATCGAAGACACGACCATGGATTTGTAGGCCACACCCATCCTGGTTCCAATGGCCAGCCATCTCCAACCGGCTGGCCATTGCCGTTTTATAACATTCGTTATAATCTACATCCATGGCATACAAAGTGAAGGTCACCACCGTCGGCAGCTCCACCGGCATCGTCCTGCCCAAAGAACTCCTCGGCAAGCTGAATATCGGCAAGGGCGACACGCTGTACGTCACCGAGACACCTGACGGCCTGCAGCTCACTCCGTACAATGACGAGTTTGCCAAGACCATGGAAGTTGCCGAGGACATCATGCGGCGTTATCGCGACACGCTCAGGAAACTAGCGCAGTAGTGATGCTTTACTGGCTCACGTTGCGTGAGGTCACCCCGATTCACGATCTGCAGATCGCGCGCCACGGGGGAGCCTCCGGGATGCGCGATCTCGGCCTGCTCGAATCGGCGCTGGCGCGCGCTCAAAATATTGCCGCCTACGCAGAAGAACCTCCGTCTCTCGCGACCCTGGCCGCTGCTTACGGTGCGGGGATCGTGAGAAATCATCCATTTGTCGATGGGAATAAGCGAACTGGCCTTATCGCGGCATTTGTCTTTATCGAGCGAAACGGCTTCCAGGTGACCGCATCCCAGGAGGAGGCGTACTTCGCCTTCTACGACCTCGCCGCCGGCAAGCTCTCCGAGGACGCCCTCGCGCAATGGCTCGAAGCCAACACCGAGCCGGTTTGAAGTCAGAACAAAGAGCTTGTCACCCTCTCAGGAAATAGTGCAGAATCGATCCCTCTGGGCCGATTGGAAGTGCCGGCTCATGAATGCCCCCGGTTCATGGACCATGCTCTAAGGATGCAACTCGGGCCAGGTTTCAGGCTTCTCGGAGTAACCGGAACCTGCGTACGAGGGATAATGAAAATCCGCACTTTTGTCATTTACTTGATGCTCGCCATCACGGCGGGCGGACTCTCTGCCCAGACTGCCTCCCGCTACAGCTACACCATCGTCGACTATCCTGGGGCGTTCAACACCGGCGTCTTCGGAATCAACGGCGCCGGGCAGTTTTCCGGCACTTTCTTCGGAAGCGATGGAGTGGCGCGTGCCTTCATTTACGGCGACGGCAAATTTACCCCCCTCGACTATCCCAAGGCAGACCGCACCTTCGGATTTGGAATCAACGATGCTGGATCGATCGTCGGCTATTACATCGACCCCGACAACCGCACCCACGGATTCCTCTACGCCAGGCAAAATTTCAGCACCGTCGACTACCCAAATGCCAAGACCACGCGAGCGTTGGGAATTAACACTTCCGGACACATCGTCGGCGGCTACGTGGATAGCGCCACGGCAACCCATGGTTTCATCTTCAAAGACGGGAAATTCACCTCGATCGACTACCCCGGTGCGACCCGCACTGAGGCATATGGGATCAACGATGCTGGCTGGATCGTCGGCTACTACGCCGACTCCAACAATGCGATCCACGGATTTGTCGATAAAGCCGGCACGCTTACGACGGTCGACTTTCCCGGAGCCCTCCGCACGAATCCCTACGGCATCAACAAGTCCGGGCAGATCTCCGGCAGCTACATCGATCGCGGAAGAAATCACGGTTACATCAGTAGTGCAGCCAACTCAAAGCTGAACATTCCCGGAGCTCTGTCAACCTTTGGCTTTGCGCTGAATGATTCCGGAACGGTGGTCGGGCAATGCGTCGACCTGGATAGCGTCGACCATGGCTTCATCGCCACTCTGGACAAGGTGCAGGCGCCCCAGATCAGCGCCAGGTTAGACCCCGATTGGATCCTGGCGGGAACCAACGGATTCAAGCTCAAGGTTCGCGGCTTCGGCTTCACTCCCGGTGCGGTCTTGCATTGGAACGGCAGTGAGCGTGTCACCACGTTCGATGATGATTCCAATTTGACCGTGACCATCCCCCCTGCGGATATCGCCAAACCCGGCAGCGTCTTATTGACGGTGATCAACCCAGGTCCAAATGGCGGCACCTCGAATGTCGTAGCCTTCCCTGTGCGGGCCACCCCAGCTCCGTAGCCGGCGTACGGGAAGTGCGAATCAGCCCAGATAACTCCGCCTGATCTTTTCTGCACCGCTCCCGCGTTTACACTAATCTTCTGAGCCGAGATGAAACGAGACCGAGCCGGCTCCCAGGACGTTATGGATAAGTTTGTAATTCGCGGCGGCAATCCGCTGCTGGGTACGATTCGCGTCAGCGGCGCGAAGAACTCCGCCCTCCCCTGCATGGCCGCGGCCATCCTCACCGAAGACGAAGTGATCCTCGAAAACATCCCTCAGGTACGCGACATCGAGACCGAGCGCAGGCTGCTCGTCTCCATGGGCGCCGAAGTCGAGCTCGGTTACGGACGCGCCCAGCATCGCACCAGCATCAGTTGCCGCGTGCTCTCCGATCCTGTGGCGAAATACGAGATCGTTAAGACCATGCGCGCCTCGTCCCTCGTTCTGGGACCGCTCGTCGCCCGCACCGGTCTCGCCCGTGTCGCCATGCCCGGAGGCTGCGCCATCGGCGGCCGCCCCATCGACCTCCACATCAAGGGCCTCGAAACCATGGGCGCGACCATCGGCTACGAGCATGGATACATCGAAGCCCGCGCCGAGCGTCTGAAAGGCGCGCACATTAACTTCGACAAGATCACCGTCACCGGCACCGAAGACCTCCTCATGGCCGCTGTCCTCGCCGAAGGCGAAACGGTGATGGAGAACTGCGCGCGCGAGCCTGAAGTGATGGATCTCGCGGCCCTTCTCACCGCCATGGGCGCGAAGATCGAGGGCGCAGGCACCTCGGTCATCAAGGTGCAGGGTGTCGAGAAGCTCCACGGCGCGCGTCATCGCATCAACCCCGACCGCATCGAAGCCGGAACCTTCCTCGTCGCCGGAGCCATCACCGGAGGCGACCTCTGCGTAGCCAACTGCAATCCAGCTCACTTGGGCGCGGTGATCGGCAAGCTCGAAGAGTGCGGCGTACGCGTGGAAGTCATCTCGAAAGACTCGATCCGCGTGCGCAGCGAAGGCAATCTCAAGGGCGCCGACATGTCCACTGAAGAGTACCCCGGCTTCCCTACCGACATGCAGGCGCAGTATATGGCGCTCGCCACGCAGGTCGACGGCACTTCAGTCGTGAACGAAAATATCTTCGAGAATCGTTTCATGCACGTGCAGGAACTCATTCGCATGGGCGCGAACATCAAGGTCGACGGCCGCACTGCAACGGTGCGCGGCAGGACGCCGCTCTCCGCGACAGCGGTCATGTGCTCCGATCTCCGCGCCTCCGCCTCGCTGGTCCTTGCAGCTCTTGTTGCCGATGGCGAATCGATCCTCGACCGTGTTTACCACATGGATCGCGGTTACGAGCACATCGAAGAAAAGCTGCGCGGTGTCGGAGCGCAGATTCGCCGCATGGGCAACGTATTCGGCGACAAGAGCGAACACGCTGCCGATTGAAACATGACGGATACCGGTTACGACTCTATGAACTGATGTAACCGGCGTCCTGAGTGTCTATCCTTGCGATTCCAGCATCCCACTGAAAGAACGCAACGCTGAGGAGAATCTCATGGCAGTCCCCACGAACATGGAAGACTCTGTCCTGCGGCAGCAGCTGATCGAACTACTTCGCGGAGGCACTGCACACGCCGACCTGGACACCTGCATTGAGCAATTCCCTCCGGAGTGCTACGGGAAGAAACCCAATGGAGCGCCATACAGTGCCTGGGAATTGCTCGAGCACCTGCGAATGGCCCTTCACGATCTGCTCGTGTTTTCGACGGACTCTCACTACATAGCGCTCAAATGGCCAGAGGATTTTTGGCCAGCCTCTGAAGCCCCGAGTTCGCCCGACGAATGGCAGACCTCGGTCAAAGCCGTCAAGGCCGACCTCGCCGAGTTTGAAAAATTGATCCAGAATCGCGAAACGAATCTCTACGCGAAAATCCCCTGGGGCGAAGGCCAGACCCTCTTACGCGAAGTCCTCATCGCCGCCGACCACAACAGCTATCACCTCGGACAGATCGTAATGCTGCGCAAGCAACTAGGCGCATGGCCCGGCTGAAGCGATCCACGATTATCGACTAAATTCACTTCGTATCAGGGATCAAAGTCCCTCTGCATCACAGACTGAATTCGCCTCGAATCAGAGATGAAATTCGTTTGATATCTCGAGATGAAATTCATTCGGTGTCGAAGACGAATTCGCCCTCGCACCAAAAACGAAATTCGCCTGATCTCAAAGCTCAAATCGCTTTGTATCAGGGCACGGCTTTAGCCGTGCCGCAAACAGCCGAAAACGAACGGGGCTTTAGCCCCTGAACAACGCTGAATAAATTCGTTTGGCATCAGAGATGAAATTCGTTTGATATCTCGAGATGAAATTCGTTCGGCATCGAAGATGAATTCGTCCCGCACCAAAAACGAAATTCGCCTGATCGCAGAGATCAAATTCGCTTTGTATCAGGGCACGCCTTTAGCCGTGCCGCAAACAGCCGTAAACCAACGGGGCTTTAGCCCCTGAGCAACCCTGAATGAACGGATCAAAATGCAGGAGAGCACGTCCCTACTTCCAGCTAACCGCCAATTGCCAGCGAAGATTCCGCTGAACCGTCTTGCGCAGGACCCGCTCGTACTCTTCGAGCTCGGTGATGACGGGAGAAGTCTCTGACCCCAAAGTCGTGGGAGCCCCCTTCAGTTGATCCAGAAGCGCACAGATAGTCGTCAGGCCGTCGCCGGGAGAAAACCACTGCGGAGGCGGCAGCGTCTTCGCCCATTCCGGGTCGCCCGCGCCCTCTTCGAGCAGCAGAGCCATCGAATTCTGGTCGGCGGAAAAGAACTCGAGCAGCGGTTTCACTCCCAGCCGCACAGCCAACTTCTCCAGCGCATCTTCATTCCGCGCCAGGGCGTGCCCGTTTACGAAGATGTCGTATCCCGGGTCTTCGCCTTCCACAACGATGTACATGGACGCGCTCATGATGGCAGTCTACCCTGACTTCCCCTGGATATCGGATGCCTCAAGCGGTGAGAAAGTATCGCTTGTTATCTTCGGAGTTACGGGTCCGGCGATCCCGTCATCCCCG
>Ga0210388_10000492_pt1 | contig 32451 bp, 27 predicted proteins | sample IncBWC19OmetaG_FD_155485 | JGI IMG/M metagenome (GOLD analysis project Ga0210388, IMG submission 155485) | Forest soil microbial communities from Barre Woods Harvard Forest LTER site, Petersham, Massachusetts, United States - Inc-BW-C-19-O ...
TCTCGCCAAGGACTTCGAAGGGTCTGCGGCCACCGAAACCGCTTGGCTGCTCGTTGCACACCTCAGGCTCTTGACCAGGCGCCTCGCAACTACCACAAAACATTGATCGCTTTTTGAGTCAGACTCTCAGGACGGCGCGGGCGCTTGGCCTTGTAGTGCCATCATCGCTGCTCGCCAGTGCGGACGACGTGATCGAATAGCCAGCGCGTTGGATCAGCGGCGTGATCCATCGTGCCGTCGCCATCACGCTCCCGCCGCGGCCTGGTGGTCGGCGATCTTGTCCTGCGTCATGGTATCGAAATCGCTCGCCTCATGCCGTTCGTGCAGCTGGCTCGACGGTTCGCCCCACGTGCGGTTGACCATGCGGCCGCGCTGCACCGCCGGGCGCTTGGCGATGACGTCGGCCCAGCGCTGCAGGTATTTGTAATCCTGCACGCCGAGGAATTCGCCCGCGCCATAGAGCACGCCTTTTACAAGCCCGCCGTACCAGGGCCAGACCGCGATATCGGCGATGGTATAGTCGTGACCTGCGAGATACTCGTTGTCCGCGAGCCGGCGGTCGAGCACGTCAAGCTGGCGCTTGACCTCCATGGCATAGCGGTCGATGGCGTATTCGATCTTGGTCGGCGCATAGGCATAGAAATGCCCAAAGCCGCCGCCGAGGAACGGCGCGCTGCCCATCTGCCAGAACAGCCAGGACAGGCATTCCGCGCGCGCCTGGCCGCCTTGGGGCAGCAGGGCTCCGAATTTTTCCGCCAGATGCACCAGGATCGCACCCGATTCGAAGATCCGGATTGGCGTAGGCCCGCTGCGGTCCATCATCGCCGGTATCTTCGAATTCGGATTGACCGCGACAAAACCGCTGCCGAACTGGTTGCCGTCGATCTTGATCAGCCAGGCGTCGTATTCCGCGCCCTTGTGGCCGAGCGCCAGCAGCTCCTCCAGCATCAACGTGACCTTGACGCCATTCGGCGTCGCCAGCGAATAGAGCTGCAGCGGATGCCGGCCGACCGGCAGCTCCTTGTCATGCGTCGGTCCCGCGATCGGCCGATTGATGGATGCGAACCGGCCGCCAGAGTCCTTGTTCCAGGTCCACACCTTCGGCGGCACATAGGCGGAGGGATCGGGGGCATCGGTCATGGCGCTGGCTCCGGGTTTGCGCGGCTTCTTCTGTGCTTACCTAATCACGGCGTGCAGCAAATCACAGAGCTAGTCGGCGAAACCGACATATCTGACGAAATCGCCGTTCGCCTCGCGGTCGGATTTGACGGTATTGGCCGCAAAACTGTCGTCGGGATAGCCCATCGCGACGCAGGTCATGATGACCTCGTCCTCGGGAATATCAGCGACTTCGCGCACGATATCCGAGCGCGTGATGCCTTGCCCGTTGATCACGCTTCCGAGGCCGCGGTCCCAGGCTGCGAGCACGATGCCGTAGCAGAGCGCGCCGAGATCGAAGTGACAGACCGCGCCGGGATCGAGGATGCGGTCATAGGTCAGGACCAGCGAGACCGGCGCGTCGAACTGGCGGAAGCCGCGCAGCACCCAGTCCTGCCGCATCGGCTTGTCGTCGCGCGCAATGCCCATGGCGCCGAACAGTTTCTTGGCGATGTCGACCTGCCGTCCCCGATGCACCCCCTGGTATTCGCCGTGGCTGACGATGTCGCGCTTCGGCTTGGCGCCGGCCATCATCTCCTCCATGTTGCGGCGGCGGACGCGCTCCAGCGGCTCGCCGGTCAGGACGTGGACATGCCAGGGCTGGGTGTTCATGGACGACGGCGCGCGCTTGGCGACCGCGATGATCTCCTCGATCACGGCGCGCGGCACCGGTTGGGCCTTGAAACCGCGCACGCTTTTGCGGCTGTTGACGAGCTCCTCGAATTCCATGTCGCTAGTCCCGGGATTTTAGTCGGATGTGGGACCCCGGCTTTATCATCAAACTGCGCGCCGCTCAAACCACCGATCTGTGCCGTTCGATGCAGGTCCGCAGCACCTCGTCGACAGGCTTTTCCCACCAGTCATTGGAAAAAATCTCGATCTCGGAATAGCCGGCAAACCCCTGCGCCTCCACCGCGGCGCGTATCGATTTGATGTCGATGACGCCGTCGCCCATCATGCCACGGTCGTTGAGGATGTCTTTCGTCGGCACCAGCCAGTCGCAGACGTGAAACGCCAACAGTCGATCTTTGCCCGCGCGTGCGATCTGCGGCAATACTTCCGGGTCCCACCAGATGTGATAGACGTCGAGCGCGACCCCAAGCAAACCGGTGCGCTTGGGATCAAGCGCGTCGCAAATGTCGAGCGCTTGTTTTGTGGTGTTGACGCAGGCGCGGTCGGCGGCATAGGCCGGATGCAGCGGCTCGATCGCCAGCGGAAGGTTGACTTCGCGGGCATAGACCAGCAATTCGGCAAGGCCGTCCTCCACTTGCGCCCGCGCCGCCGCGATGTCCTTTGAGGCTGCGCTGCCTGCCCTCGAATATTGCGGCAGGCCGCCGGCCACGAGCACAATGCAGGGCGCACCCAGCGCCTTGGCTTCATCGACCGCTCGGCGGTTGTCATCGCGGGCTTGCATCCGATGCGCCGCGTCGGCGACGAACATGCCGCCGCGGCAATAGCCTGATAGCTCGAGCCCGGCGTCGCGCACCATGCGCACGGCGCGGTCGAGGCCGACGGCGGCGACCTGCTCGCGCCAGGGATCGATGGCGCGGATGCCATGCCGCGCGCAAGCCTCGATGATCTCAGCGAGATCGCCCTGCTTGCGGACGGTCGCGGTGTTCAGCGACATCCAGCGATGATCTGCGGAAAAATCCCGCATCAGGCGTCGACCCCACGCGTAGCGAGGACGGCCTTCATCCGCCGCGTCGCCAGTTCCGGATTGGCAAGCAGCCCCGCCTGATCGGCCAATCGAAACAGTTCGGCGAGATGCAAGGTCGAGCGCGCGCTCTCCTGGCCGCCGACCATGGTGAAATGATCCTGATGGCCGTTGAGATACGCCATGAACACGATCCCGGTTTTGTAAAACCGCGTCGGCGCCTTGAAGATGTGGCGCGACAGCGGCACCGTCGGACCCAGCACGTCGTGGAAGCCGGCCTCATCGCCGGCGGCCAGCCGCGACAGCGCGTAGGATGCGGCCGGGGCGATGGCATCGAAGATGCCGAGCAGCGCGTGCGAAAATCCCTTGTCGTCGCCGGCGATCAGTTCGGCATAGTTGAAATCGTCGCCGGTATACATTTTCACGGACTTGTCGAGCCGCCGGCGCATGTCGATCTCGCGCTGCTTGTCGAGCAGCGAAACCTTGACGCCGTCCACCTTGGCGGCATTGGCGTTGATGACGCCGACCGCGACGTCCATCGCCTCGTCGAGATTTTTGGTACCCCAGTAATTGGCCAACGCCGGATCGAACATGTCGCCGAGCCAGTGGATGATCACGGGTTTTGCCACCTGCGACAGCACGCGATCATATACCCTCGCGTAGTCGTCCGGCGTGCGCCCGATCTTCGCCAGCGCGCGCGACGCCATCAGGATGATGCGGCCGCCCACCTTCTCCACCGCCGCGATCTGCTCCTCGTAGGCGCGGATGACATCGTTAATCGTCTTCGCATCCTCCACCGCCAGATGATCGGTACCAGCGCCGGAAAACACCAGCGCGCCCCTCGCCTTCGCGGCCGAAACCGAACGGCGGATCAGTTCCAGCGAGGTCGGCCAGTCCAGCCCCATGCCGCGCTGCGCGGTGTCCATGGCTTCGGCTACGCCGAGGCCGAGGTCCCAGACATGTTCACGAAACGCAATCGTCCTGTCCCAGTCGACCGCGGCTGTCAGCCAGGGATCGACATCGGCAAGCGGATCGGCGACCACATGGGCCGCCGAGAACGCCACGCGATTCAGCGTGCCCTCGAGCCGCGCAGGAAACGTCCGCGATGCCGTCAGGCGATAGGTCTCGATGCCGCCATCGGCCTTCGGCAATTTCAGCGACAGCGATGAAGCGGGAAACACCGGCATGTTCATGGCGATCTCTCCTCACACCTTGATCGGGGCGACGTCGATCCAGCGCCGCTCGCGCCAGCTCTGCAAGGCGCATTCGGCGAGCTGCACGCCCTTGGCGCCTTCCAATAGCGTAAACTTATAGGGCGCATCTTCGCAGACGTGGCGGATGAACATCTCCCACTGCTCCTTGAAACCGTTGTCGTAGGTGGTGTTCTCCGGCAGTTTTTGCCAGTCGCCATAGAAATCATGCGTCCGCTTCTCGTCCGGATTCCACACCGGCCGCGGCGTCGCCTGACGCGCCTGGATCATGCAGTCGGAGAGGCCGGCGACGGCCGAGCCGTGGGTACCATCGACCTGGAAGGTGACGAGATCGTCGCGATAGACCCGCGTCACCCAGCTCATATTGATATGGGCGATCACGCCGCCCTTGAGCCTGAAGGTAGCGTAGGCGGAATCGTCCGATGTCGCCTTGTATTTTTTTCCGTTCTCGTCCCAGCGCTCGGGAATATCCGTGCTGCCGAGGCAGCTCACGCTCTCGACCTCGCCGAACAGGTTGTCGAGCACGTAGCGCCAGTGGCAGACCATGTCGAGGATGATGCCGCCGCCGTCCTCGCTGCGGTAATTCCACGACGGCCGCTGCGCCTCCTGCCAATCGCCCTCGAACACCCAGTAGCCGAATTCGCCGCGCACCGCGGTGATGCGGCCGAAGAAACCGGAATCGCGCAGGAAGGCGAGCTTTTTCAGGCCGGGCAGGAACAGCTTGTCCTGCACCGTGCCGTGCTTGATGCCCTTGGCGGCCGCGAGTTTCAACACCGCGACCGCCTCATCGAGATTGGTCGCGATCGGCTTTTCGCAATAGACATGCTTGCCGGCGTTGATCGCTTTCGTCAGCAGCGAGGGCCGCGCCTGCGTGGTCGCGGCGTCGAAGAAGATCGCATCGCCCTTGTCCTTGAGGGCGCCGTCGAGATCGGTGGTCCAGCGCGCGATGTCAAAACGTTTTGCCAGCTGCTCGACCTTGGCCGCGTCGCGGCCGACCAGGATCGGGTCGGGCATCATGCGGTCGCCGTTGGCAAGTTTCACCCCGCCCTGGTCGCGGATCGCGACGATGGAGCGGACCAGATGCTGGTTCAGCCCCATGCGGCCGGTGACCCCGTTCATGATCACGCCGAGGCGTTGCGTCGTCATATCTTCTGCTCCTGTGGTGTTCTTGCTGTCGGTTGCTGGAGCGGCGACATCGCCGTCCACACCGGATGCACGCCGGCGGCAAAACCCGGCATGGTCAGCGATCCCGTCAGGAGATCGCCGTTATGAATCGATAGCCGAACCCTGTCGCCGTCGCGCACATAGAGATCGGGATGCACCGCGCGAAACGCCTCCGCCTCGGCGGGAGGCGTATCCGCGAAACCATCGACATAATGATGGCCGTTGCGTTCGGCATGGGTGATCCCGATCAGGGCGCCGAGCGCAAGGTCCTGCTGCACGCCAAGGCCGGCCTGGCAGGTGAGGTCCTCACCCGCGATGAAGAATTTCGCACCGTCGGCGCTCCATCTGGCGGCGCGGGTGGCGTTGACAATCGACTTGTAGATGCCCTTGCAGGATTTCGACGAGATGCCGCGATAGCCGAGCGCGCGCGCGGCGGGGAAGGCATCGTAGCTGTCGTCGGCCTCGTCGATGATGAAGTCGCGCGCGCCGAGCGCGCCGAGCGGCGATTGCCTGAAGATGTCGCGCGGCATCGGCTGCTCGATGTAGAGCAGTTTTGTGGCGATCGGCGCCAGCGCGCCATCGCGGTCGAGCCGGTCGACCAGCGCGCCAAGCGCCGTGAGATCGGCATATTGCTCGTTGGCGTCCAGCGTCACGGCATAGTCCTCCGGCAATGTCGCGAGTTCCTTGCCGATCCGGATCAGCCGCGCGGCGTCATGTTCGGGGTCGCCGTTGAGCTTCAGCTTGAAATAGCGCGCGCCGGCATTTTCCTCCACATCCGCAACGCCGCCCTTGCCTTCGACCTGATCGTCGAGGCCGACGGTGTGGCGGATCGCGACCCGTTCCAGCCGCCGGCGTCGGGCGAGGAACTGGGCGATGTCTTCGTTCTCAAGGTCGGGCGACAGCCGGGCGTCGATCCCGGCGATATTGCGGTTCATGCCGTCGAAAAAACTGAGATCGGTGAAACGCAGCAGGGCGTCGAGGATCGCCTTGTCGATCTCGGCCGGGCCGAAGCCGGCCGCGAGCGGCGGGATGTCCTCTCTGGCGCAGGCCTCGATCTGGGCGGCGATCCGCGAGGCGTGCAGGCCGAACGCGGTCTCGAAGCCGTTGCCACTCAGGTAGAGTTCGCGCGCGATCGAAAGCGACCGGCGCAATTCGTCGACGGTCTGTTGCGGCGAGAGTTCGGGCCGCTTGTCGAACCATTTCGACGCCATCAGCTCGGCGCTGGCGCCTGTCGCCCGCGCCTTGCCCTCGATCTCGATCTCGACCCGCACGAAGGCCTGCACCGAGGCATTGATGACGACGGCGCCGAAGCGAAACGGCTTTGCAAAGGGCACCGGGCGCTCGAACAGCGAAATGTCACGCACGGCCAGTCGTGTTGGCATGGTGTTGTCCTTAATCCAGCGCGCTGTCGGTGAAAAAGTGCCTGCGGATGCGCTGCACCAGTTCGGTGAAAACCGGATCGGCCATGGCGTCGAGCGAACGCGGGCGCGGCAATGGCACGTCGTAGATCGCAGCGATCGAGCCGGGACGCTCGGTCATGACCAGCACGCGATCGGCGAGGAACACGGCTTCCGGAATCGAATGCGTGATCAGCAGCACGGTCTTGCCGGTCTCGCGCTGGATCCGCATCAATTCGACATTCATGCGCTCGCGCGTCATCGCGTCCAGCGCGCCGAACGGCTCGTCCATCAGCATGATCTTCGGATCGTGCACCAGCGCCCGGCAGATCGAAGCCCGCTGCTGCATGCCGCCCGACAATTGCCAGGGCAGTTTTTTCTCGAAGCCGTCAAGCCCTGTCATTTTCAAAAGCGCCATGGCGCGCGGCAGGTATTTTTCGCGCGGCAGCCGCTTCATGTCGATCGGCAGCATGACGTTATCAAGGATATTGCGCCACGGCAGCAGCAGCGCGTTCTGGAACACGATGCCGACATTGCCATGCGGTTTCGTGACCGGCTCGCCCTCGACAAAAATCTCGCCACCCGAGGGCGGCAACAGGCCGGAGATCATTTTCAACAGCGTGGACTTGCCGCAGCCGGATGGTCCGACCACGACGAAGAATTCGCTCGAGTTGATGTGGAAATCCAGCGGCCGCAGCGAGGCCACGTCGCCATCGTGCGAGCGATAGGTTTTCGACACGCCGGTGAGTTTGATGTCCGGCGTGGCGGAAGCCGCGCGATCCGACACCAGGCGCAGATGCGCGCCCGGTTGCTCGGCGTCTGGGGTCTTGGTCGCTGGCGTCATTCAGGTCCGTTCAAGCAGCGAAAATGATGTCCGCGCGCTGGCTGACATGCCAGGGTATCACGAAACGTTCGATACGATCGACGATCCAGAACAGCAGCACGCCGAGCAGCGCCAGCACCACCAGCGCCGCGAACATGGTCGGCAGGTCAAAAGTGCCGATCGAGCGCTGCAGCACATAGCCGAGGCCGGAATTGGAGCCGACGAATTCGCCGACCACCGCGCCGACCACGGCGAGCGTCACCGAAACCTTCAGCCCCGAAAAGATCGCCGGCATCGCATGCGGCAGGTTGACGGCGCAGAACACATGGAAGCGGCTGCCCTGCATCGCGCGCGCCAGATCCACCATGTCGGGATCGACCGATTTGAAACCCTGCACCGCGGACACCACGACCGGGAAGAATCCGAGCAGGAACGCCGAGATCACCTTCGGGATCAGGCCGAAGCCGAACCAGACCACGAACAGCGGCGCGATCGCGATCTTCGGCACCGACTGCGAGAACACCAGCAGCGGATAGACATAGCTCTCCACCGTCTTCGAGCCCGCAATCAGCATGGCCATGGGAATGCCGAACGCGGCCGACAGCAGGAAGCCGCAGATCGTGGCATTGGTCGTGGGCCAGGCCTGCCGCAGCAGCTCCGGCCAATCCTGCCACAGCACCATGGCGACATCGGCGGGGGCCGGAATCTGATAGGCGGGAATCCGAAACAGCCGGATCGCGACATCCCAGCCGACCACGATGAAGATGAGAAACAGAAACGGCCGCACCCACGCCGCGTTCAGCGCCTTCGCCACGCCCGACCGACCCTTCAATTCGGCCACGCTTCGCTCCCTGGTTTGGTTCGTTTTCGAAGCACAAATTAACTTGTTGGATAAATACTGTCTAGCGGATTTCCGATGACAAAATCGCCACGAACCGGATCGGGATGCGGACTCCGACCGCATGTCGACGGCCTGACGGGCAAATCACCAGCGTCCCAACGTCCTTGCCCGGCCTGCTTGTCAAGCCCGTCGCGCAAAAATATTCTGGTTGTCAGAATATTCGGATTATCCTATATTGCTTCCCGTCCCGCCCCACCAAAGGGGCGTTGCGCAACGTCAACAACGCGGGGCGGGATGCGGTGGACGCGGATGGTGCCTTTGACGAACGGCGCCGGACGCGGACGGAAAAGACGCGTGGTCCTGGCACCTCGACGCTGGTGTCAAGTTCGTGAAGGGAAACTTTCGCGGGTGACGGTGGCCAAAAAGCCCGAGCACCGGGGAGAGCGCGCCCATAATCCGTAAACCATTGCGTGGGGAATGCCGGGTGATTCTGGTGTGACCTGACAACGCGTGTGCGCTCTACCTCTACCCATTGCACACGCGGCTATTGGGCGCATCGGGCGCCCGGCATTCCCTGCGCCCTTTGTTTGAGAGGGCGGGAATAAATGAATACCTCGCGCAAAAAAGCATGCGGCGAGATCGGGGAGTCATGTCTTGCCGTCATTGCGAGCCAACGGGTCGCGCGAATGCGCGCCCCGTTGGCTCGCAATGACGACCTCAAAATCTTCGTCGTCCCTGCGAACGCAGGGACCCATAACCACAGGCTTCTGTTGTTGCATGCAGGCTGTCGAACACCGTCCGTCAAAACCAGCGCCGCGGCGTATGGGTCCCTGCGTTCGCAGGGACGAAGAATATGTTCACGCCGGCTGCTGCACGTGAGCCCGCGCCCTCGCCGGCTTGGCCTTGCCGAATACGGCCATCGATTTTCCGGTCAGCGCCGCCAGCACCAGCGCCGCCATGTGGGCGAGGCGCTCGTCTCTCGCCTCCCGGCTCAAGAGGTCGCGGCCGAAGATCACGCCAAGCGTGGCGCTGTTGGAGAGATAGAAGAAGCACAAGGCCGCGATCGAAATGTAGAGCTGAATAGGGTCGACCGCGACCGGGAAATCGCCGCTGTCGACGCCGCGCCGCACCACGGTGCGGATCATCTCGACAAAGGGCGAATGCATCGACTTGACCTTGGTCGAGCGCTTGAGGTGACGCGCATGCGCCAGATTTTCGGTGTTGAGCAGCGCCAGAAATTCCGGATTGCGGATAAAATAATTCCAGGTGAAGTCGATCAGCCGCTCGATCGCGCGCGGCGGATCGAGATGCTCCAGATCGAGCGCGCGCTCCTCGACGCGGATCTGCTCATAGGCGCCTTCGAGCACGGCGAGATAGAGGTCGTCCTTCTTGCCGACGTGATAATACAACATGCGCTTGTTGGCGCCGGCCTTCGCCGCGATGCGGTCGACGCGGGCGCCCGCCAGCCCATGGGCGGCGAACTCGGCCTTGGCGGCCTCCAGGATGCGCAGCCGCATGCCTTGCGGATCGCGCTGCCATTTTGGGACTTGCTTTGCCTTGGCCAAGGGGTGTGTCCGGGTGTGTGTGGCGCGGATGTAGCACGGGCGAAGGGGTTTGAGAATGAAGCGGGCTGCTTCTTCCCTTCTCCCCTTGTGAGAGAAGGTGGCCACGATACGAAGTATCGTGGACGGATGAGGGGTCTGCATCAGCAAGCACCGGCGTCTGCGGCAACCCCTCATCCGGCGCTTCGCGCCACCTTCTCCCACAAGGGGAGAAGGAAAAAGGAAAATCACGCCCTTTCCGTCCGCTCCAGCAGCAGCGTGTGGATGCCGCAGGTGCCGGAGCGGACGCTCATGACGCGGGTGCCGGGCTTGCGGCCCGCGCGCACCTCGGAGACGTCGATGCCGGAAGCGAGCAGCCTCGCGCGCACGGCCTCGATGTCGGCGACGCGCCAGCTCAGGCCCCACAATTTGTCGTTGGCCTTGTCGTTGCCGGCGACCGGCCGCTTCACCACTTCGACGATGAGATCGCCGCAGCGGAAGAACATCAATTGCCCCCACTCCTGATGCGAGCGGTCGAGCGCCATGTCGAGCCCGAGCCGCGCGCCGTACAGCGCCGCCGCCCGCTCCGGATCCTCGGTCGAGACCACGACGTGGTCGAGCCCGAGAATCGGCGCATCGGCGGTCATGACCGAGATCGGACGTTCACCGGCGAGTTCGAGGAAGAACATGCGGACGCCGCGCGTCAGCTCGGTCGCGGCGCGGGTGCGCTTCCAGTGCAGGACGCCGCCCGAGCCAGTATCGCGGCTCTCGACCTCGGCGATGGGATCCGGCTTCAGCGCGACGCGATCGAGCCGGCGATGCATTTTCGCGATGTCGGCGACACGAAAACAAATGCTGGCGAGCCCCTCGCCCCAGATCTTCATGACGTTGCGGATGCGATCGGCGGCGACGCTGAAACCGCTCGGCGCCATCAGTTCGAGCGTCACGTTCTCCAGCGTGAACAGCACGCGGTCGGCGCCATCGCCGCTGTTTTGCCAGGCCGGCGCCCGCGCCAGCAGGGTCTGACAGGAAGCCGAGGCGAGCTTGATATCGTCGACCAGCACGACGACGTGGTCGATCCCGCTGATCACGGAAACAGCCCGCGCGTGGTCTTGGCGGCGCGGACCTTCTCGACGCCGATTGCCATCGCGGCGGTGCGGTGCGGAATCTTGTCGACTTTCGAGCGCATCACCATCTGGTCGAAGGCGCGGTCGAGGATCTGGTATTCGCGCCGCGTCACTTCCTCCTCCTCCCAGAACAGTTGCTGCAAATCCTGCACCCATTCGAAATAGCTGACGACGACGCCGCCGGAATTGCAGAGGATGTCGGGGATCAGGAAAATCTCGTCCTGGCGTTTTTCCAGCACGAGATCGGCCTCGGGCGTGGTCGGGCCGTTGGCGCCTTCCGCCAGCACCCGGCATTTCAGGTTTTGCGCGATCTTGGCGTCGATCACCCGCTCCAACGCCGCCGGCACCAGCACGTCGCAGGGCAGCGTGAGGAGCTGTGCGGGATCGAAGGCAAGCTCATTGGAGAAACCGGCGATGCTGCCATGCTCGGTCGCATGCCGCGTCAGCGCCGGAATGTCGAGGCCGGCGGGGTTATGCAGCGCGCCGGTGTGGTCGGAGACCGCGATCACCTTCAGGCCGAACTGATACAATCCGAGCGCGGCATAGGAGCCGACATTGCCAAAACCCTGGACCACTGCGCTGGCGCCATTGAGGTCGATCGAGAGCTGCTTCAGCACGCGCCGGGCGAGATGCGCCACCCCGCGCCCGGTGGCTTCGCGCCGGCCGAGCGTGCCGCCGGAGGCGACCGGCTTGCCGGTGACGATCTCGGTGACGGTGCGGCCCTGGTACATCGAATAGGTGTCCATGAACCAGGCCATCACCTGCTCGTTGGTGCCCATGTCCGGGGCCATCACGTCGACATGCGGCCCAACGAACGGGATCATCTCCTGCATGTAACGGCGCGACAGCGCCTCGAGTTCATGCCTGGACAATGTCGAGAGATCGACCCGCACGCCGCCCTTGGCGCCGCCATAGGGCAGACCGACCAGGGCGCATTTCCAGCTCATCCAGATCGCAAGCGCCGCGACCTCGCCGATGTCGACGGAGGGCGCAAAGCGGGTGCCGCCCTTGGTGGGACCGAGGGTGAGGTGATGCTGCACGCGATAACCCTCAAACACCGCGATCGAGCCGTCGTCGCGATGAATCGGACAGGATACCGTGATCCCCCGCTTGGGCAGCAGCAGGCGGTCGCGCTCGTCCATGGGAATTGCGAGATGATCGGCGATGACAGCGAACTGGCTCACCGCCATGTCGAATACCGGTCCGGAATAGACGGTCATCGTTGCCTCCCCTTGATCTCAGCTGTTGCGATTCCAACATCAGCCGCGAGGCCGGAAGGCCACGGCGCGCGCTGAGCTGCCCGCGGACGGTCGTAGTCCCGCCACAGGGCTATCTCAAGCGATTATGGCGCTGAATTTGCGAATAATTTCAGCGAAGCTCCCGATTTCAGGTGCTAATGTGGGGGCGCCGCCGGGACCACCCTTCACCACGACGGAAAACGAATGCAGGCCCTCTTCATCGGACAGACCTATATCGACGTCACCTTCATCACCGACCACATGCCGACCGGCGACGAGAAGCACGTCGCCAAGGATTATGCAGTGTCGTTCGGCGGCAACGCCGTCACCGCGGCGTTCTGCTGCGCCAAACTGGGCGTCGTGCCTGACCTGATCGCCACCGTCGCCAATGACTGGCTGGGGCGGATGTTCCAGGACATGAGCGCCAAGTATGGAATTTCGATCCATCCGCGCAAGGTCAACGCCTCCTCGCTGTCCTTCATCATGCCGAAGGACGGCAAGCGGGCGATCGTGCGCTGCCGCGACGACGAGCACATTCATCCATTTCCGATCCTCAACCTCAGGGGATGCCGTGCGCTGCATATCGACGGCCACCAGCCGGATGCGGCGATCCACTACGCCAAGCTTTGCCGCGAGGCCGGCATCCTGACCTCGCTCGACGGCGGCGGCCTGCGCAGCAATACCCATGAATTGCTGGAATTCATCGACGTCGCGATCGTCGCCGAGCGGTTGTGCGAGCAGATGGACAAGACGGTCGAAGAGATGCTGGATTACCTGAAGAGCCGCGGCTGCCGCGTCGGCGGCGTCACGCTCGGCGAGAAGGGCTTGCTGTGGTATGACGAGACCGGCGCCGTCCGCAGCCTGCCGGCGCTTCCGATCCCGCGCGAGCGCGTCATCGATACCAACGGCGCGGGCGACGTCTTCCACGGCGCCTATATCTATTCATACCTGAGCCATCCGGGCAAAAGCTGGCACGACCATTTCGTGTTCGCGCGTGCAGCCTCCACCTACAAGATCCAGCGGCTCGGCAACGAGGCCGGCTTGCCGACGCTGACCGACATCGAAGTGGTCAAGATGGCGTTCGCGAGCGGCGCGTGAGGGGATGAATCAGGGATAGCATGGGCCGCGTCTTCGTTGCCGGCAGCATCAACATGGATGTGGTGGCGACCGCCGAACGCCATCCGCGCATCGGCGAAACCGTCGCGGGCCGCGAGGTGCTTTATTTTCCCGGTGGCAAGGGCGCCAACCAGGCGGTCGCCGCCGCCAAACTCGGCGCGCGGGTCGCGCTGATCGGCCGACTCGGCAAGGATTTATTCGGCGACGAGCTGATGGCGTTCCTCGCGGCGCAGGAAATTGAGTTGAGCTTCGTGCGGCAGACGAACGAGGCTCACACCGGGACCGCGATCATCACCACCGCCAATGCCGACAACACCATCGTCGTCATTCCCGGCGCCAATGGACTCGTCAGTACCGCCGATGTCGGCGCGGCTGCGCTGGCGAAAGGCGATATCGCCGTCAGCCAGTTCGAGATTCCGCTGGCCACGATCAGCGCCTTCTTCAACCGCGCCCGCATGGCAGGAGCGACCACGATCCTCAATCCGGCGCCGGCGCTCGCGTGCGAGCGGGACCTGCTCGATCTCGCCGATGTCCTGATCCTCAACGAAAACGAACTTGCCTTGCTCGCGAAGACCGAGCTTCGCGACACCGATGATCACGCGCGATTCATCGAGGCGGCGCGCTCGCTGCAGGCCGGCAGAGACAAGACCATCTGCGTGACCCTGGGCAAACGCGGCGTGCTGGCGCTCGTCAATGGCGAGCCATTGATCGTCGCGGGCCGTGCGGTCAAGGCCGTCGATACGACCGGCGCCGGAGATTGCTTCGTAGGCGCGATGGCAGCGCAACTCGCGCAAAGAAAGCCGATTGGCGAGGCGCTCGCTTACGCCAACACGGCCGCATCGATCTCCGTGCAGCGCATGGGCGCGGCACCCTCGATGCCGACGGCGGCGGAAGTTCTCTCCGCATGTCGTCCCGGCGAAGGCCGGGACCCCATAACCACAGGATGTCGTTGTTGAGTGAAAGGCCACGATCAGCTTGCCCGAACGATAAGCCGCGGCGTATGGGTCCCGGCCTTCGCCGGGACGACGATTCACGCCAGCGCCGCCTTCAGGTCGAAAGCGGGATCGGCCGCCTGTTCCGGCGCGATCGACTTGGCCGTGCCGAGAATCTTCCGCCCGAACACATGGTCGGCCGCGCGATTGACCGACTCGATGCCGACCAGCTGCGCGCCCTTGTAGCAGAACGCGGAGAACGCCCGCTGCGCGGGATCGCCGCGCACCACGACGCGGTCGTAGCCGGTGGTCAGCCCCGCGATCTGCAGCTTGTCGTCGGCCTGGTCGCTCCAGAACCAGGGCTGGCCGTCATAGGGTTTTGCATTGCCGGTGAGGCGCGCGGCGACGCAGCGGGCGTGGTCGGTGGCGTTCTGCACGGATTCCAGCCGCAGCGAGCCGCCGAAGCGCGGACTGTCGAACAGCGCGCAGTCGCCGATCGCCGAGATGTTCGGATCCTGCGTCAGCAATTGCTCGTCGACGATGATCCCCGATGCCACCGGCAGGCCGGCTTCGGCCGCGAGCTCGACGTTGGGCAGCACGCCGACGCCGACCACGACGAGGTCCGCCGGCACATGCTGGCCGTCGCTAAGGCTGACGCCGGTGACATCATCGCCATCGTTCTCGATCGCCGTCGCCTGCACGCCCAGATGAATGCGTATGCCCGCGGCGGCATGGCGGGCCTGGAAATACTCCGAGATTTCGGCCGTCACCGCGCGCGCCATCACGCGCGGGCCGAGCTCGATCACGTCGACCTCGAGGCCCTTGATCCGCGCGGTGGCGGCAAATTCGAGCCCAATAAAACCGGCGCCGATCACGACGACATGCCGGCTCAGCTCCATCCGACGCCGCAACGCCTCGCTCTCGTCGAGAATGCGCAGGTAGCGCACATCCACCAGATTGGCGTTGGGGATGTCGAGCAGCCGATTGCGCGCGCCGGTCGCCAGCACCAGGTGGCCGTAATCGAGAAACGCCCCGGAGGCGAGCACGAGCTTTTGCGCGGCACGATCGATGAAAGCGGCGCGATCGGCGATCAGCTCGATATTCTGGTCACGGTAAAATTTGTCGGGCCGGAACATCAGGCTGTCAGGGCGGCCTTCGCCTTTCAGATAGGCCTTCGACAGCGGCGGCCGCTGATACGGCAGATGCGGCTCGTCATTGATCAGGCAGATGCGCTCGGCAAAACCATGCTGCCGCAGCGATGCCGCGAGCTGGAAACCCGCATGCCCCGCGCCGGCGATCACAACTGTCCCTTGCGTCATCGCTCAGGCAGGTACCACGCGAAGCGGCAAAGTGTCGAGACCGCGCAGCGTGTTGTTCAGCCGCGGTTTTGGCTCGCCCGCAAGCTCGAACGACGCGACTCGCTTGGTGAGCGCGCCGAGGATCGCCTCGCTCTCGAGGCGGGCGATTGCCTGTCCGACGCAGCCATGGATGCCGGTGCCGAACGTCATGTGCCCGGTGGCGCGGCGCCGCACGTCGAAGACATCGGGCCGGTCCCAGCGGCGCGGGTCGCGGTTGGCGGCGGCAAGGAACAGCAGCACCTTCTCGCCCTCGCCCAGCCGCACGCCGGACACCTCGACCGCCCTGGTGGTGGTGCGGAAGAAGGTCTGCACCGGCGCCTCAAAGCGCAGCACCTCCTCGAAGGCGCCGCGGACCAGGTTGGGATTTTCGCGCAGGATGGTCCATTGCTCGGGATAGTGGGCAAAACAATAGAGCGCGTTGCCGAGCCCGTACACCGTGGTATCGACGCCGGCCGACAGGAACGAGCGCACCAGCATCCCGGCCTCGGCTTCGCTCAACTCGCCGGAATCGACCGCCTGGAAAATCTGCATGCCCAGTCCATCCGGCGCCAGCGCCGCGCGGCTGCATTTCGACATGATCCATTCGCGCACCGGCCCGGCACAGGCCATCGCCTTCTCGAACAGGTCGTTGCGCGGACCAAAACCGTTGAACACCATGCTGCCATAGGGCAACAGGTTCTCGCGGCCGTCCTCCGAGATGCCGACCGCATCCGGAAACACCTTTAGGGGATAGGCCTCGGCGAGATCGGCGATGCCGTCGAATTCACGCTGTTCGACCACGCGGGCGACCAGCGCTTCGGCCTCGCGCGCAAACGTTTCGCGCAGAACATTGATCGCGGCCGGCGACAGGATACGCGTCAGCACCGCGCGGGTACGGGTGTGCAGCGGCGGATCAGCCTCCAGGATGATGCTTGGCGGACGCCATGGCGGCTCTTTGCGGAAATCGCTCAGGCCGACGCCGGCCGACGAGCAATAGGTCTGCCAGTCCGTCAGCGCATCGCGGACTTCCTGATGCCGGGCCATCGTCCAGATGCCGTATTGCTCGAGCCACACCACAGATCCCGCCTCGCGCAGCGCCTCGTGATGCGGATAGGGATTGCGCAGGAATTCGTGCGAAAACGGATCGACGGTGGAAACCGGACGGTCGAGTGTCGTATCTGTGCTCACGCGCCTGCTCCCGTCCTCGGCTGTTGCAATGCGGTGACCCGCTTGGCCATTGATCCGCATTTTGCAACCTCGGGCGGGGATTGTCACCACTTCCCTTCTGCTATTTAAATGCCCGTTAACCCTCCCGACGCGAGACCTCTCCAATGACGATGCCCGCGCAAGCCGCCTCCCTTCCCGACGATCCGGCGCTGCTCCGGATCGAGGGCCCGATCGCCACCATCACGTTGAACCGGCCGGCGGCGTTCAACTCGGTCGACCTGTCGATCGCGAAGAAGCTGGAACAGTTAGGCGCCGAGGTCGAGGCCGACGACGACATCCGGGTGCTGGTGATCGAGGGCGAAGGCCGCGCCTTCAGCGCCGGCGGCGACCTGCAGACCATCGGCGCTGCAGCAGCGTCGGACACCATCGCGCCCGTGGTCGGCGAACTATTGAAACATTATCACGCGTTCATCGAGACCATCAGGCGGATGCCGAAGATCGTGCTCTCCAGCGTCCATGGATCGGCGGCCGGCGCCGGCATGGGGCTCGCTTTTGTAACCGATCTCTGCATCGCCGCCGACGACGCCCGCTTCACCCCGGCCTATGGCAAGATCGGGGTGTCGCCGGATGGCGGCAGCACGGTGGGCATCGTCGGCACCGTCGGCGTCCGCCGGAGCTTGCAGATATTTCTGGCCGAGGACAGCTTTTCCGCGCAGCAGGCGCTTGATTGGGGCCTGGTCGCCAAGATCGTTCCGGCGGCGGAGCTGAAGGCCGCGACACGGCAATTCGCGCAGCGGCTGGCGCAAAATTCGCGGGCTGCGATCGCCGGCACCAAGTCGCTGGTCTACCAGGCCGCGGTGACGCCGACCAGGCAGCAGCTCGACGCCGAGGAAGACAAGATCATCGAGGCCATGCACACCGAGGAATTTCGCGTCGCGGTGAAGAAGTTCACCAGCAAGTCGAAGCCGGCGTGAAAGAATACGCGGCGCCGTCACGCTCCTTTCTCTGTCTGCGGCATGGCGTCACCGACTGGAACCGGCAAGGCCGCTTTCAGGGCCGCACCGATATTCCCCTAAACGACGAAGGCATCGCCCAGGCCCGCGCGGCAGCGCTGCGGCTGCAAACCGTCGCATTCGATCACATCGTCAGTAGTCCGCTGATCCGCGCGGTGAAGACCGCTGACATCGTCGCCGAAGCATCATGCAAGCCGGTCCTCGTGGACGCCGACCTGATAGAGTGCGATTTCGGTAGCCTCGAAGGAAAATCCATTCGCGAAACCATGCAGGAGCACGGCATCACGGCGATGGAAGACCTGGCGACCATTCTGCCGGCGGATGGCGAGGCATGGGCTCACGTTTCGGAGCGGGCGCTGCGGTGCGTCGGCCGCTGGCTGGACCGGCACCTACAAGCCGATATTCTATTCGTGTGCCACGACGCCGTGATGCAGTCGATGTCGCAAGCGCTGTGCCGATGCTGGTTCGACAACCGGCATGGGGTGCCCTTCCGATTCAACCGGATCGGCAATGACTGGACGGTTGACGAAGTATAGAGGCATCACTCCGGGCAGATATATCCCGTCCCCGCCGGCGACTTGAAGCAGCCGACCGATTCCGGGATCACGTGTTTCGGCAGCCACAGCACCACCTTCGGGAAAAAGATCGTGAAGCAAATCGTCACCAGGAATACGACATAGATCGGCAGCGCCGCGCGCAGCGCCTTGCCGAAACTGACGCCGACGAATTTCGAGGCCATCAGCAGCACCAGCCCGTAAGGCGGCGTGATCAGGCCGAACGCCAATGTGGCAATCAGCACCACGCCCATATGCACGCCGTTGATGTCGCCGGCCTGCGTCAGCGCGTTCACCAGCGGCATGAAGATGATGATGGTCGGCACCGGCTCGATGAAATCGCCGATCACCGTGAACAAGGCCACCATCAGCAGCATGATGTAGCGCGGATCGTTGCCGGCGATCGAGGTGATCCAGTCAGCGATCACGATGGCGCCGCGCAAATAGGCCAGCATCCAGCCGAAGGCGTTGGCGGCGCCGATGGTGATCAGTGGCAGCGAGAAGATCAGCCCGGCCAGGCAGAAATCGTAGGGGATTTTCCCGAAATGCCCGCGGTTGAGCGCGGGGATCACGACCGCGATGATCCAGGCTACCGCGACCACGCCGGCCTCGGTCGGAGTGAACCAGCCGGTCAGGATGCCGCCGAGCAGGATCACCGGAATCATCAGCGGCAGCGCGGCGTCGCCGGTTGCGAATATGACCTGGCGGAACGGCGCGCGCGGCTTGCGCATGCCGGAGGGGCCGAAGAAATAGCAGTAGATCATCAGCCCGAAGCCGATCATGAATCCGGGCACCACGCCCGCCATGAAGAGGCCTGCGATCGAAACGTTGCCGACCGCGCCATAGACCACGGCGGTGATGCTCGGCGGCACCAGGGCTGCGATGGTGGAGGCCGAGGCAATGATGGCGGCGATAAAGGCGGGACTGTAGCCTTCGCGCTTCATCGGGCCGGCGAGCGCCCGGCTCATCACGGCGACGTCGGCGGTGGTCGAGCCCGACATCTCCGAAAAGAACATGCTGAAGACGACGACGACCTGCGACAGCCCGCCCCGGATGTGGCCGACCAGCGACAGCGACAGATTGGCGATCCGGACCACGACGTTGGCCGAACTCATGAGCTCGCCGACCAGCAGGAAAAACGGGATCGCCAGCAGCGCTTCGGAATCCATGCCGTCGAAAATCTTCTGCACGATCGCCGCCAGCGAAACATCGGTCAGCGAGGCGCCGACGAACACGCCGGCCATCAGCGAGAACGGCACGGGCACGCCGAGATAGCCGAAGAACAGGAAACAGAACGACATCAGCCCGAGGACGACCGGTGAACTCACAGACCCACCCTCGTCTTCAGGCCGGTATCGAGGGGCGAACCAGGCAGGTCCTCATCCAGCGGCTCCGGATGGTCAAATCCGTTCTTGATGCCGTTGACCAGCTGCTCGATCGTGAACAGCGCGATCAGCAGGCCCGCGAACGGGATTGCGGCATAGAGCGAAGCGATCGGCGTCCCCGAGGGCAGCCGGAAGCTCCCAAAACCGCGGAGGAAGTTGATGTAGCCGAACCAGATCAGGCAACAGGCGACGCCGAGCACCACCAGGCGAATGACGATCTCGACGATCAGCCGCGGCGTGCCGTGCAGCGCATCCGAGATCGCGGTGAGGTAAAGATGATCGTTGCGGCGGGTGGCGACCGCAGCACCGATGAAAATCGCATAGATGAACAGCGTAGAGGTGACTTCCTGCAGCCACAGCCAGGGATGACCGATGGTGCGGGTGACGATGTCGCAGGTCACCGACAGCGAGAAGCCGAAACACAGGATGCCGCAGATGATCATCAGGACCAGTTCGAGCCGGTCGAACGCCTGCCATTTCAGGTGATGCTGTTTCTGCAGCACCAGTTTGTCGGCGATGGTCATCGGCAGGCTCTCCATCGTCCCGGCATCTTCGTGTCGTTGCCGGGCTTGACCCGGCAACCCATCCTCTTCAGAAGAACTTCTCACGAAGATCGATGGATGCCCGGATCAAGTCCGGGCATGACGACCTTCGTTTCGTTGGCCTAGTTGATCGCCCGTATCAAAGTCTTGATCTTGTCGGCGTGCGGGCCGAGCTCCTTGGAAAGCTTGTCGAGATAGGGATCGGCGATCTTTTGGAAACCGGTCTTGTCGACATCGGCGACGATCTTGACGCCCAATTTCTCCAGCTTTGTGGCCGCCGAGCGTTCCAGATCGAACGCCCGCTTCGGCTCCTGCTGACTGACGTCCGTCGCCGCGGTCAGTACCCATTGCTTCTGTTCGGCGCTCAGGCTCTGCCACAGCTTGTCGCTGATCCACACGATCGCAATGTTGGCCTCATGCTGGGTCATCGACAAGATCGGCGCCACTTCGTAGTGCTTGTTGATGAAGTAGACGTTGACGCCGTTCTCGCCGAAATCGACCACGCCGGTCTGCAACGAGGTGTAGACGCTGCCGAACGGCATGTGCACGGTCTGCGCGCCATAGGCGGCGAACATCGTGTCCTCGGTCGCGGTAGCCTGGACGCGGACCTTGTAGCCCTTGAGATCGTCGACCTTGTGCACTTCCTTCTTGCCGTACATGTTCCGGAAACCCTGGGTGCCGAGCCCGATCGCGTGAATGCCCTGCACGGTGTCGTCGATCATGTCGCGGATCGCCTCGAAGACCTTCTGGTCGCCGGTCGCCTTGATCATGTGGTCCTCGGAGCGGAACAGGAAATGCAGCGACATCACGCCGGACTGCGGCGCGATCGTCGAGGCGTTGGCCGACGAGACGATCGCGAAATCGATATCGCCGGAGCGAACCAGTTGCAGGATCTGCGGTTCCTGCCCGAGCTGGGCGCCGGGATACTGGTCGACCAGCATGGTGCCCTTGCTCAATTCCTTGAGTCTGGCGGAGAAGATGTCGTAGGCGACGCTGTAGCCGGAATTGAGCTGTTGATCGTGGGCGAAGCGATAGTGTTTTGTCTCTTGCGCGCCGGCATTGGCCGCGAACAGCAATGCCGCGGCCACAACCGTCAGGCCCGTCATTTTTTTCAGACAATTCATCGCGCGCTTCCCCTGTTTTGATTTTGGCAATCTTCCCATCAAGCCGGCAAGATTGTCAATAAAACATCGGGATTAGACCGCCAGAGACAATCTTGGAGAGGAAAGCCCAGCAAAATTATCGATAATATGACGTCGTCCGGCGCAGCTCGTACGGGACGCGCGAATGCGCGCCCGATGATAAACTCCGCGAGCCCACCACGCTGCCCTCAGATGAATCGGTGGGCACGGCGCAGACGCGCCTCTGCCCACCCTACGAAATCACGGCATGTAACCCAGCTACGTCGCGAGCTACTTGATCGCCCGGATCAGGTTCTTGATCTTCTCGGCGTGCGGGCCGAGTTCCTTGGCGAGCTTGTCGAGCAACGGATCGGCCACCGCAATGAAGCCCGACTTGTCGACGTCGGTGACAATCTTCACGCCAATCGCTCTCAGCTTGTCCTGTGACTGATGCTCGAGCTCGATCGCTTTGGCGGGCTGGCTCTTGTTGACCTCGTCGGCCGCGGCCTGCACCCAGCCCTGCTGTTCCGGCGTCAGGCTGTTCCAGGTCTTGTCGCTGACCCAAACGAAGCTGTTATTGGCCTCGTGCTCCGTCATCGAAAGCACGGGGGCGACCTCGTAGTGCTTGTTGGCGAGATAGACGTTGACGCCGTTTTCGGCGGCGTCGACGACGCCGGTCTGCAGCGATGTATAGACGCTGCCGAACGGCATATGCACGATCTGGGCGCCATAAGCCGGAAATGTAGTGTCCTCGGTCGGCGTCGCCTGCACCCGCACCTTGAGGCCTTTCATGTCGGCGACGCTCTTGATCTCGCGCTTGGAATAGATGCTGCGCAGGCCAAGCGTCGACAGCGCGATGACGCGCGCGCCCTGCACGGTTTCCGATATCATCGCCTTGACGGCCTTTGACAGCTCGGGGTCCGCGATCGCCTTGACCAGGTGCGCTTCGGAACGGAACAGGAAATGCATCGACATCACGCCGGCCTGCGGCGACAGCGTCGCGGCATTGGCCGAGGATGAAATGCAGAACTCGACGTCGCCGGATTTGACGAGCTGCAGCACCTGCGGCTCCTGCCCGAGCTGCGCGCCGGGATACTGGTCGATCAGCATGGTACCCTTGCTCAATTCCTTGAGCTTGTCGGCGAAGATATCGCCGAGAATGCCATAGCCCGTGGTCTTCGGCTGGTCGTAGGCGAAACGATAATGCTTTGCCTCTTGCGCCGATGTCGGCACGCTCGCGGCCGCCATGATGGCGGATGCGGCCATGGCCGCAGCGAAAATCCGTCGCAGATTGCTCATTGTCTCCCCTCCCGATGTCTGAATTTTTCTTTGATCATCCCATCGGGGTTGTCGGGATGTCAATCAAACAAAGGGCGGCGACGCAAATGCGAGATGGCTGCGCTGAGCAGCACGCACTACCGTCATCCTGAGGAGCCGCGCTCTCGCGCGGCGTCTCGAAGGATGGCTGCCAGCACCGGGGCTGTCATCCTTCGAGGCTCGCCGTAGAGGCTCGCACCTCAGGATGACGATCCGCCAACCCGCATGAAATCGAAATCGCAGCCTTCATCGGCCTGCAGGATGGTTTCGTTGAACAGATGCGCGTAGCCGCGACGCGCCCATTCCGGCGTGGGCGGCAGCTTCAGCGCCGCGCTGCGTTTTTCGAGTTCGGCGGTATCGACCAGCAGGTCGATGCGTCGTTTTTCGACATCGAGCCGGATCATGTCGCCGGACCTCACCAGCGTCAGCGGACCGCCGACCGCGGATTCGGGCGTGATGTGCAGCACGATGGTGCCGAACGCGGTGCCGCTCATCCGCGCATCCGAGATCCGCACCATGTCTTTCACGCCCGCGCGCAACAGCTTTCGCGGGATCGGCAGGTAGCCCGCCTCCGGCATGCCCGGCGCGCCCTTGGGGCCGGCATTGCGCAGCACCAGCACGTCGTCGGCGGTCACGTCCAGCGCGGGATCGTCGACCCGCAGCGTCATATCCTCCACCGACTCGAACACCACAGCGCGGCCGGTATGCTGCAGCAGCTTTGGGCTCGCCGCCGAATGTTTGATGACGGCGCCGCGCGGGGCGAGATTGCCATGCAGCACCGCCATCGCGCCTTCCGGCTTGATCGGATTCTTCCGCGGCCGGATCGCGTCCTGTCCCGGCACTTCCTCGGCCGCTGCGACCACATCGCGCAGCGTCGCACCGGTGATAGTTTTGGCATCGAGATCGAGCAGCTCACCGAGCTGTGCCATCAGTTTGGGCACGCCGCCGGCATGATGGAAATGCTCCATGTAATGCTCGCCCGAGGGTTTCAGGTCGATCAGAACAGGCACTTCGCGGCCGAGCTTGTCGAAGGCTTCGAGATCGATGCGATGTTCGGTGCGGTTGGCGATCGCGGTCAGATGAATGAGCCCGTTGGTCGACCCGCCAATCGCCTGCAGCACCACCTGCGCGTTCCGGAACGATGATTTCGTCAGCACCTCGCTCGGCTTCGGTCCCTTCGCCACCGCCATCGCGGCGGCGACCTTGCCGCTAGCCTCTGCCAAACGGAAACGCTCGGCATGCGGCGCCGGAATCGTCGCACTCATCGGCAGCGACAGTCCGAGCGCCTCGGTGATGCAGGCCATGGTGGACGCCGTACCCATCACCATGCAGGTGCCGACCGACGGCGCGAGCCGGCCGTTGACCGCTTCGATCTCGACGTCGTCGATTTCGCCGGCGCGATATTTCCCCCACAGCCGGCGGCAATCGGTGCAGGCGCCCAGCACCTCGCCCTTGTGATGGCCGACCACCATCGGCCCGACCGGGATCACCACCGTCGGCAGGTCGGCGGACACTGCAGCCATGATCTGCGCCGGCAGCGTCTTGTCGCAGCCGCCGATCACCACCACGGCGTCCATCGGCTGCGCCCGGATCATCTCCTCGGTATCCATCGCCATCAGATTGCGCAGATACATCGAGGTCGGATAGGCAAAACTCTCGGCGATCGAGATGGTCGGAAACACCATCGGCATGGCGCCGGTCAGCATCACGCCGCGCTTCACCGCCTCGATGATCTGGGGCACGTTGCCGTGACAGGGATTGTAGTCGCTGTAGGTGTTGGTGATGCCGACAATCGGGCGGTTCAGCGCGTCGTCGGAATAGCCCATCGCCTTGATGAAGGCTTTTCGCAGGAACAGCGAAAAGCCGGCGTCCCCGTAGCTCGTCAGTCCCTTGCGAAGTCCGTCAGCCATTTTCTTGGTTTCCTGTCGTCTGATCCGCACTAAAGGAGTCCAGCCAATTATTGTCAATATCCGATCTTGGAGTCGCCAAATCACATAATTTGGCGCCAAAAGAGCCGCCATTATTGACAATAGAGGCCGGACCGTGCTGATTTCCGGCAATGAACCGAAGTGAACACCCATGAAGCCGCAAGCTTCTCAGCCGGAAACCTCGACGCTGACGCGCGAGGAAGAACAGGCCGAGGTGATCCGAAGGCTGGAGGAGGACATCATCTTCGGCCGCTTCGCGCCGGGCTCGCGGCTGGTCGAGGACACGCTGATGGGCCGCTACGGCGCCAGCCGGCATTTCGTCCGACAGGCGCTGTTCCAGCTGGAGCGCCAGGGTATCGTGCTGCGCGAAAAGAACATCGGCGCCACCGTGCGGTTCTATTCGGCCGAGGAAGTGCGGCAGATCTATGAGGTGCGGGAAATGCTGACGCGGCAGGCGGCGCTGATGATCGCGCTACCCGCGCCGCCTGCGCTGATCGAACAACTCACCGAATTGCAGCGGGAATATTGCGCCAGGGCCGACGCGCAGGATCTGCGCGGCATCCATGAAGCCAACGACGCCTTCCACGTCGCGCTGTTTTCCGCCAGCGGCAATCCCTATCTGGTGCGCTCGCTGCAGGACTATATGAATCTGACGCTGCCGATGCGCGCGAAAAATCTCGCCGACAGAGAGGGACTGGCGCTGTCGCGCCGCCAGCACGAATTCATGATCGAACTGCTGCGCGGCCGCGACAGCTGGGGGCTGGCGCAACTCTGCGTCGATCATATTCAATTCAGCAAGTCGGATTATCTCGGACGGATCGGGGCGGGCTAGCCGCCGTCATTCCGGGGCGCGCGAAGCACGAACCCGGAATCTCGAAGTGATTGAGGGATCGCAAAATAACATCAAGATTCCGGGTTCGCGCTTCGCGCGCCCCGGAATGACGCGAAAACTATTTCAAGTCGATAATCCGGCTCCTGTCGCCGTCGAACTCCATGCCGCAGAACGCGCCGCCCTGGTAGAAGTCGCCGACCGGATCGGGCGGCAGTTTGGCCTGCTCGGCCATCGCATGCTCGCGAAAATCCTCCGCCCGGCCGGTCGGGCGATAGCCGAGGTCGTAGGCGCGGTGGTTGTCCCACCAGGAGCGCTCGTTGTTGGAGGCGCCGTAGAAAATCTCGAAATGGATGTCGGGATGATCGAGCCCGATCCGGCAGAGCTGCACCAGGTCTTCCGGCTTCAGCCAGATCGCTAGCCGGCGATGATCGAGCGGCTTGTCGCCGAAATTGCCGATCCGGATACAGGTCACCCCAAGCCCGTGTTTGTCGGCATAGAGCGCGCCGACCGCTTCGCCAAACACCTTGCTGACGCCGTAGCGGCTGTCGGGGCGAGCGGTCACATCGGTGCCGATCCGGTGATAGCGCGGATAGAAGCCGACCGCGTGGTTCGACGACGCGAACACCACCCGCTTGACGCCCTTTTTCCGCGCCGCCTCAAACAGATTGTAGCAGCCGATGATGTTGGACTGCAGGATCGAATCCCAGGGGCCTTCGACCGAATAGCCGCCGAAATGCAGGATACCGTCGACGCCGTCGCAGATCGCCTCGACCTGCGCCGGATCGGACAATTCGGCGGCCTTGAATTTTTCGCCCCTGCCGAGATCGGCGGGCGCCTTCAGGTCGCTCAGCAGCAGGTCCGGATAGATCGGCGGCAGCAGTTTTCGCAAGGACGTGCCGATCCCCCCCGATGCGCCGGTCATCAATATGCGTGGCATTTCATCCCTCGTTCATGCGACCGATTTGCGGTCGTTCACCGACAGTGATAGCAAACCAGAACGGCAGGAAACGCAACAGCAACGAGAACAGCAAATGTCCGAGGCAAAATCCCCCCGCGCCGGCTGGCAGCCGGCGACCTATTATCCCGATCCGGCGATCCACGCGCTCGATCCCAGGTTCGAGAAATACTGGCTGAAGCTTTCGGCGGTGGAACGGCTCACCACCGGCCTGCGCTGGGCCGAAGGGCCGGTGTGGTTCGGCGACGGCCGCTATTTGTTGTGCAGCGACATTCCGAACCAGCGCATCGTCAAATGGGAAGAGGAAACCGGCGCGGTCAGCGTGTTCCGAAAGCCGTCGAATTTCGCCAACGGCAACACCCGCGACCGCCAGGGGCGGCTGGTCACCTGCGAGCATGGCGGACGCCGCGTGGTGCGGACCGAATATGACGGTTCGATCACGGTGCTGATGGATTCCTTCGAGGGCAAACGGCTGAATGCGCCGAACGATGTCGTGGTAAAATCCGACGGCTCGATCTGGTTCACCGATCCGTTCTTCGGCCTGCTCGCCAATTACGAGGGCTACAAGGCCGAGCCCGAGATCGACATGAATGTCTACCGGATCGACGGTCAAACCTTAAAGGCCACCATCGTCGCCGAGGGAATCCTCGGGCCGAACGGGCTGTGCTTCTCGCCGGACGAAAAGATCCTCTACATCATCGAGTCGCGCGGCGAGCCGACCCGCAAGATCCTCGCCTATAACGTGTCGGCAAAGGGCGACACCATCTCCAACAAGCGCGTTCACGTCGATGCCGGCCCCGGCACGCCTGACGGCATGCGCTCCGACATCGACGGCAATCTGTGGTGCGGCTGGGGCATGGGCGATCCCGAGCTCGACGGCGTCGTGGTGTTCGCGCCCGACGGCGTCATGATCGGCCGCATCGCGCTGCCCGAGCGCTGCGCCAATCTCTGTTTCGGCGGACTCAAGCGCAACCGCCTGTTCATGGCCGCGAGCCAGTCGATCTACGCGCTGTACGTGAACACCCAGGGCGCGCCGGGGGGATAGGTCTTTGGCGTCATCCTGAGGTGCGAGCCCCCTCTTGGGCGAGCCTCGAAGGATGACTGGCTCGGCGCCTGCGGCCATCCTTCGAGGCGCGCAAGCCAGCGGCGCAATTGCGCCGCCGAGCGCACCTCAGGATGACGGCGTTAGTTGCTGCAACAAAACAAAAAACGCCGGAGCGGATTTTCATCCGCTCCGGCGCTGCAGCTATCACAAAACCTACGCCGCGTTGTAGCCGGCGACCGCCTTGACCTCGAGATATTCCTCAAGCCCGTATTTGCCCCATTCGCGGCCGTTGCCGGACTGCTTGTAGCCGCCGAACGGCGCGGTGCGGTCGTTCGGCACGCCCTGCAGATTGACGTTGCCGGCGCGGATGCGGCGGCCGACCCGGCGCGCGGTCTCGACCGTGTCGGCGGTGACGTAACCGGCAAGGCCATACGGCGTGTCGTTGGCGATCTTGACGGCTTCCTCCTCGTCCTTGGCGCCGAGGATGGTGAGCACCGGCCCGAAGATTTCTTCCCGCGCGATCGTCATATCGTTGGTGACGTCGGCAAAAATGGTCGGGCGCACATAGAAGCCCTTGTTGACGCCCTCGGGCAGGCCGGGGCCGCCGGTGACCAAAGTGGCGCCTTCCTCGATGCCCTTCTGGATCAGCTTCTGGATCTTGTCCCACTGGATGCGGGACACGACGGGGCCGATGGTGGTGCCTTCGGCGCGGGGATCGCCGGCCTTGGTCTTGTCGGCGACGGCCTTGGCGATGGCGGCGACTTCCTTCATCTTCGACAGCGGCACGATCATCCGCGACGGCGCGTTGCAGGATTGGCCGGAGTTGTTGAACATGTGCATGACGCCGCCGGTCACCGCCTTGGTGAGGTCGGCGCCTTCCAGGATGACGTTCGGCGACTTGCCGCCGAGTTCCTGGCTGACGCGCTTGACGGTCGGCGCGGCGCGCTTGGCGACATCGACGCCGGCCCGGGTCGAGCCGGTGAACGAGATCATGTCGATGTCGGGATGCTCGCTCATGGCGGCGCCGACCTCGGGGCCGAGCCCGTTGACCAGGTTGAACACGCCCTTCGGCACGCCGGCTTCGTGCAGGATTTCCGCGAAAATCAAGGCCGAGGACGGGGTGAATTCGGATGGCTTCAGGATCATGGTGCAGCCGGCGGCGAGCGCGGGCGCGACCTTGCAGGCGATCTGGTTCAAGGGCCAGTTCCACGGCGTGATCATGCCGATGACGCCGACGGGCTCGCGCACCACCACCGCCGAGCCGATCGCCTCCTCGAAGTGGTAGTTCTTGAGAACGTCCAGCGTGGCGGCGATGTGGCCGAGGCCGGCGCCGGCCTGCAGCCGTTCCGCCATCGGCAGCGGCGCGCCCATCTCGTCGGACACGGCGGCGCCGATGTCCTTCATGCGGCCCTTGTAAATCTCGATGATCCTGGACAGCAGCGCGACGCGCTCCTCGCGGCTGGTCTGCGAATAGGTCTCGAACGCGCGGCGCGCGGCGGCGACCGCCTTGTCGACATCGGCCTTGGAGCCGAGCGCAACCTCATACATCGCCTCTTCGGTCGCGGGATTGACGACGGGCGTGGACTTCTTGACGACCGGATCGACCCAGGCGCCATCGATATAGAATTGCATGCGGTTGACCATCGCGAACCTCTTGATTTCGGGGGTATGGATTAAGGGAACGAAGCGTTCGGCAAGCATCCTTGCACGAAACCCCGGACAATTGAACCCGCCATATGCGGGATGCCGCATTGCGGCAGACACTACATATAAAGTGAGCGGTGTGAAGGAAGCAAGACGGCGGTCGTCGCCCCGGCGAACGCCGGGGCCCATAACCACCGCTGCCTGCCGTTTAAGGAAGCCGTCGACTATCCAGCAAGACAACAACCGCCGCGGCGTATGGGCCCCGGCGTTCGCCGGGGCGACGGCCGAGAAATCACACCGCCATCTTGCGGTGCCGGACCGGCGCTCCCGCCGTCAGAGCTTCCGCCGCATCGATGATCGCATTGGCGTCGATGCCGTGGTGGCGGTAGAGGTCGTCAATCGTGCCGGTCTGGCCAAAATGCTCGACGCCGAGCGCCTCGACGCGGTGGCCACGGACGCTGCCGAGCCAGCCGAGCGTTGCCGGATGACCGTCGATCACGGTGACGATGCCGCAGTCGCGCGACAGCGGCGCCAGCAGTTTTTCGATATGGCTGAGATGCTGGAGGCCACGGCGGTCGCGGCGCAATTGCCGCGCCGCGGTCCAGCCCGAATGCAGCCGGTCGGCTGAGGTGATCGCCAACAACCCGACATCCCGTCGGCTCTCGCCGACAAACCCTGTCGCCTCGATCGCCTCGGGCGCGACCGCGCCGGTATAGGCGATCACGGCTTCGCAGTTCTCGCCGGGCTTGCGCAGCCAATAGGCGCCATCGGTGATGGCTTTTTGCAGGTCCGGCGTGATCATGCGCTGCGGCTGCTCGATGGTGCGGGTGGAAAGCCGCAAATAGACCGCGCCGCCGTCGGCGCCTTCGCGCTGCATGTGGCCAAAACCCCAAGCCATGATGACGGCAAGTTCGTCGACGAAGGCCGGTTCGAACGATGCGAGCCCGTCCTGCGCCATGCCGATCAGGGGCGTTGCGATCGACTGATGCGCGCCGCCCTCCGGCGCAAGCGTAATGCCCGACGGCGTCGCCGCCACCATGAAGCGCGCGTCCTGGTAACAGGCGTAGTTCAGCGCATCGAGGCCACGCTCGATGAAGGGATCGTACAGCGTTGCGATCGGCAGCAGCCGCTCGCCGTTGATGGCATGCGACAGGCCGAGCGCCGACATCAGGATGAACAGGTTCATCTCGGCGATGCCGAGTTCGATATGTTGTCCCTTCGGCGAAAAATCCCAGTTGAAGGTCGAGGGAATCTTCTCGCTGCGGAACAGGTCGGCCTTCTCGGCGCGGGCGAACAGGCCGCGGCGGTTGACCCAGGCGCCGAGATTGGTCGAGACCGTGACGTCGGGCGAAGCCGTGACGATGCGCGCGGCGAGCTCGCTGTCGCCGCGCGCGATTTCGTTGAGCACGAGCCCAAAACCCTGCTGCGTCGACATGACCGGCGCCGGCTTGAACGCAAGCCGCTCTGGCACCTGGATGGTGGGCGCCTCGAGGCGGCGCCGGCCGTCGCGATTGAACGCCGCCTGGCTAAGAAACGCCCCCAACTCCGCAGGGGCTTGCGAAAGTCCTTCGAACTTTTCCCATTCATAACCGGGGCGGATATTCTGCGCCGCGCGCCATTTCTCCATCTGCGCAACCGTCATCAAGCCGGCATGATTGTCCTTGTGGCCCTGGAACGGCAGGCCGACGCCCTTGATGGTGTAGGCGATGAAGCAGACCGGGCGATCGTGATCGATCGCTTCAAAGGCCTCGACCATGCTGGCCATGTCGTGTCCACCCAAATTGGACATCAGCGCCAGCAATTCGTCGTCGCTGCGCCGCGCGATCAGTTGCGTGACCTTCCCCTGATCGCCGATCTCGTCTTCGAGATGCCTGCGGAAGGCGGCGCCGCCCTGGAAGCACAGCGCCGCATACATCGCGTTCGGGCAGGCGTCGATCCATTTCCGCAACGCCTCGCCGCCGGGTTCGGCGAACGCCGCCTGCATCAGGGTGCCATATTTCACGATCACCACGTCCCAGCCGAAATTCCGGAACATGGATTCGAATTTTTCCCACAGCCCTTCGCGCACCACGGCGTCGAGACTCTGGCGGTTATAGTCGACCACCCACCAGGTGTTGCGCAAGCCGTGCTTCCATCCCTCCAGCAGCGCCTCGAAGATGTTGCCCTCGTCCATCTCGGCATCGCCGACGAGTGCGATCATCCGCCCCTCCGGGCGGTCCTTCATCCAGCCGTGCGACTTGACGTAGTCCTGCACCAGCGAGGCGAATAGCGTTTGCGCGACGCCGAGGCCCACCGATCCCGTGGAGAAATCGACGTCGTCGGTATCCTTGGTGCGCGAGGGATAGGACTGCGCGCCCTTGTAGCCTCGGAAATCTTCCAGCTTGGCGCGGGTCTGGCGGCCGAACAGATACTGGATGGCGTGAAACACCGGGCTTGCATGCGGTTTCACCGCGACGCGATCCTGCGGCCGCAATACGGAAAAATACAGCGCCGACATGATGGTGGCGAGCGAGGCCGAGGAAGCCTGATGGCCGCCGACCTTGAGGCCATCGCTATTGGGGCGGATGTGGTTGGCGTGATGGATAGTCCACGACGACAACCACAGCACCTTGCGCGCCAGCGCGGACAGCATTTCGAGGCGTGCGGGCTCGATCGGCATGGCGGTACTCCAGCCACAGGGATGATGCTGGATGTTAACGCCACCGTATCAATCAAAAATCTCAAATTTCAGCGGCATACCCGCCAATATTGGGATAAATTACCAATTCTATCCCCATCATCCCGAGTTTATCCCAATGCATGCCCTTGATACCATCGACCGCAAAATCCTCGCCATCCTGCAATCCGACGGCCGCACCACCATGCAGGAGCTTGCGGACAAGGTCGGCCTGTCGGTGTCGCCCTGCCACCGCCGGGTCAGACTGATGGAAGAGCGCGGCGTGATCTCTCGCTATATCGCAACCGTCGACCAGAAATCGCTGGGGCTGCATGTCAGCGTCTTCATCTCCATCAAGCTGGCGCGGCAGAAGGAGGAAGACCTCAACCGCTTTGCCAAGGCGATCTCGAAATGGGACGAGGTGCTGGAATGTTATCTGATGACGGGCAACCGCGACTATCTCCTGCGCGTGGTCGCCGCCGACCTGTCGTCCTACGAGGCGTTCCTGAAGAACAAGCTGACGCGGCTCGACGGCATCGCCTCAATCGAATCGAGCTTTGCATTGAGCCAGGTGAAATATTCGATCGCGCTGCCGGTGTGATTCTTCGTCGTCCCGGCCTTGAGCCGGGATCTACCGTGTTGCATGTCAAGTGGCGGAGGCGCCTTTCCAGGGCTGGCCTGACCTGAGCACGGCGTTGGCGAAGACGACGAGGCGTCGGAGCACGGCGATGAGGGCAACTTTGGGCGGTTTGC
>Ga0210388_10000493_pt1 | contig 32373 bp, 50 predicted proteins | sample IncBWC19OmetaG_FD_155485 | JGI IMG/M metagenome (GOLD analysis project Ga0210388, IMG submission 155485) | Forest soil microbial communities from Barre Woods Harvard Forest LTER site, Petersham, Massachusetts, United States - Inc-BW-C-19-O ...
CTTTCTTCTAATTCTTTGATGCGTCTTTCCATCTCAAAATAGGCCCATACTTTAAATCCAGTATATGATACAATCGCGATCCCTAAAACAATCCATTCAATCATAGGTATACCGTGCGTTTTCTTTTATTGATTCTTTTGCCATTTACAGCTCTTGCAGATATAACAGTTGATGAATATCGAAAGCTAGTCATTTCTTCTCTTTTGTCTGAGGAGGAATCACTTTATTTCCTTTATGATGCTCATAGGCTAGATCAAGCCAAAAAATTCTATCACGGATGTATATCTCAGAATCATAAGATAATTGATTGGCTAAGTTCATCGGATTTCCCACCTAATTTATTAATTAACAATTCCAAATAGTTTAAAGTGACCTGTTGTTATATTACCAGCAGATGGCAATATCTGGAAACTATTTACGGCAGTTGTTGTAGTATTGTAATTAGCTGATCCTTCATATGTCCAAGCGCCTGTTGAACTTTGGAATTCATATCCTGTACGGAATGAAGTTTTATTAAATGTTGTATTGGATGGTTGATCAATTCTCAAAGTTCCAGCAGCAGGAAAAGTTGTTGACGTGTTGGCAAATGTTGTTAATGGGACTCCAGCATAAGTACTAGCGAAATTTTGGAAAAGTGATGTCTCAGTACATAGAAAACCTTGATCTACATACCCTGTGGTAATAAATGAACTCCCGGAATTTGTTGAATATTGCAACTGCAATACAACATCAGTTCCACTTATAGTGACTCCATACCATATAAACATATATTGGTCAAAAGCATTCGTCATTCCTGTGAATAATAAAGATGCGCTTGAACTTGCGGTTTGAGAAGAGATCAAAACCATACTTCCACTTGCATTCTTATAGGTTGGAAATGCTGTTGGGCCATTAGAAGTGAGCACCTGACCTAAAGTTCCTCCACCATTTATCAATCCCAGTTCAAGATTTAGCGGTACTTGCGTTGTTGTATTAATAGTTGAACTTGAACCTGTAAACTCACATGCAGATATAGATATTGAACCCGCACCTGTGATGGAATTTGTATTCGATGAAAGAATTGTAGAATTTGATAAGGTTAAGGAAGATCCAACAGATATTGCCGATGCGGTTCCTGAATTGAAATAGCAACCATCGACAAGATTGTTACCACTTCCTCCTATGGTTAACCATGTTTGGTTATTTGTTCCCGCATTAGTCGTGTTCTCGTTATCCATTTTGTTTGAATAGTAAAGAACTGAACCTGTTAATGAAGATGTAACCGCACATGGTATCTCAGAACTATAAACTGTTAAAGTCCCTGAAGAGATAGTGCTTGGATTTGTTGAGGTTTGACCTGTACCATTGCTATTAGTGAAATTGCAGTTATCGATAATAATGAAACCCGTTCCTGTCATCTGAAATAACTGAGTAGCGGTATCCGATATATCCCCATTCGAAGTATACAAGAAAAGCTCACCTTGAGGATGAGTATTTGAATATTGGATTCCTGGAACGCCTCCCGAAATGTCTAAAAAACAACCAACAATTCCAACGCTAAGACCTAATGTTCCTTCACAAACAATGATAGGGGCACCATTAGACACTAACCTTATATTATTGACAGCATTAAGTGTAGCTCCAGTTGAACCAAATGTTAGTGTTCCAATAATAGTAACACCTGAAGAATTTGTACCTGCTCCATTTATAGATGAAGTTAAATTAACATCATCTGGGATTGTCAAATTTTCCGTATATGATCCATCTTGAATATATACTGTTCCCCCTCCAACTGCATTTGCAGCCGCAACTCCAGCTGCTATGGTGCTATAATTTGCACCTTCACCAATTACACCAACTATAATTCTCGCCACATGTAGATCTGTGCCCCCCGGACCTTCTCCACCTTCTCCAATTGTTCCTGCCTGACTCATCTTTTACCTTGGTGTTGTTAAGTTTAAGTTTATATAAAATAAATCAATAGATCCAGATGGAGTATTACCTGTATTGGAAATAATCATAAAGAAAGGTGAAATAGCAGCTGTTGGTATATTCGTTGTTATCGGACCACCTGCAACTAAGGTTCCATTTATAAAATAACTAATTGATGTTCCAGAAGCATTAACCACAATTCCATAATTTACGAATCCTGTTGTAGCTATAACAGATGAATTTACAGATGTTGTAGTTGATGAATTAGTGCTATTCAAAACATAACTTCCAGCATTAACGCTATTAGTATAGCTAATGAATACTCCATTTATAGGAGGAACAGTATTTTGGGTAGATGTCCAATCTGATAATCCCACGTAAAATGTATAGCTATCGGTTACATTAGAAAGTGCATCTAAATCTATAACGAAGTTGATGCTTAATTGTCCACCGCCTAATGCAATTGGATTTCCAGTTGCATTGTCACCTAATGTTAATGATTGGCTTCCAGCACCTGTTTGAAATCCCAACAATCCCGGATGACCAAGTAAGCCATCAATTTCAGAAAAAACACCTGCTTCTACCCAATCTAATTTATTTTCTGATCTTAAAAAATCATCAAACTCTTGAAGTTGAGAATTTGGTGTAAATGATTCCGTACTAACTATATTTAAAGTATTTCCTGAAGCATTTGTAGATATTCCTCCAACTCCTAACACATTTAAAATATGACTAACTGATGTTGCTGAACCTGTATTTGCGGTTAAGGTTATCTCATTTCCTTCACCCCCACCACCTGCAGCTCCGATTGTACCTGCTTGACTCATCTTTAACCTGATACATTATATTGTGAAACAAGATAGATGCTTCCAGATGTTCCCGAAACAAATGTACCCTTAATATAGATCTGTGTTCCAGCAGGACAGTATTGTGTATTAGGATTTCCTGTTTTAAGCTCATCATAAAGCCAGAAAGAATTGGCTGGGCAGACATCATAGTCATTCACACCATCTATGGAAACGGTCACTAATGTTCCGCTTGCATTCACCATCTTCAAGATTATAGAAGGGTAAAGCAATGGACCACCTATTGCAATATAGGAACCTGCTAATGAAGTAGAGTTAACGCTTCTTAGCAGTTCCCATGAAATTCTAGTTGTATATGACATAATTATCCTTATTGTAAACCACATTGATAAGATGCCAAGTCTACTTCAGCATGACCTCCAGCAGATGTAGAATAGATGATGTAGGGAATAACAGTAAGAGCCGAAGTGAAGGTGTAAGCTGCCACTGCAGTAGGTGTGACACCATTAAGAAGATATGTAACTACTCCACCTGCACTGACAAGAACCTCAACTGTAAATATAGTGGAAGCAGTTACCGATTGAGTAGTGGATGTAACTGTATTACCACCTCCACCAACTTGAGTTTGTAATTCAACTAGACCTGCTGTGGAATGGACACCAATGGTCGCATAATCGGTATAGCCTCCAGGTATTGTTGCTTGGTAGGTTTGCACTTTGCGAAAGCCAACATATAGATCAGTCACATCCGCTAATGTTGCAATGCTAAATGCTGCTTTGACGTAGAATGCTGCTGAGGTTCCTATTACGAATGCATTCTTAGCATTCACAGTATTTCCTTCTGTGATTTCAATAGATTTAGAGGCGGCTCCTGTAATGGTATCAATATCCAAACCATCTCCAAGAGTGGTGCTAACAGAAGGAGCAATAGCCGTTGAAACAGTGGTATTATATTGCTCGAATTGTGCACCCCATTGAGGTACTGACCATATATTATATGTATTGATGGTAACAGCTGCAACCCCTCCAGTACTTGCACTCATAGAAGGGATTCCGGTGAATTTTGGAACAAATGTATTCTCAGTATTAGAAACATAAACAGCAGCTGGTGGGGATCCGGCCCCTTGTCCCATAATGACTTGTCCATTAGCCAGAGGAGTGATAGCAGGAACACCAGTTGTTCCAGTCGTGAGTACACCATTATCAGCAGTGGTCAATCCACCGATGGTATTAGCTGCTGTGGAATATAATAGCTGGTTAATTGTGGTAGTTGAAGGATATGTTGCTGTACTATAAACAGGTGCACTTGATGCTCCAGCACTCTGCAAAACTTGACCTGATGTTCCTGCTCCTGTCGATGTGGTGGAATTAGCTCCTGTAGCATATAGAACGCCATCTGTAGTTAATGGAGCGCTTACCACAAGATCACCGCTTGAGTTAGCTAATTGTATCCAATTAGCGGACAAAACTCCACCTGTAGTACTCAAATTTAACAATTGCCAGATACCATTACTTGGCCATATCCATACTTGTCCAACAAGATAGTTAACGTCAGATGAATTGACTGGAGCCCTTACATCAAAGTGCGGATAGATAACACTTTGTCCAAATGTTGAGGGAAAGCCTATTCCATATAAATTTTGATTTGGCTGTGTCATATAGCCTCCTTTTTAGTAAATTTAAAATTATAATATATAAATATTTATGGAAATGATTTAATTGCACACAAATTAACATTGTGGCATTGTGATAATAAAAAAGAGATACCTATGAGAGATACAATAATGCGTGTCAGGTTGCCTACTGATCTTTATAAAGAATATAAGAAACTTTGTGTCGACCTGGACTTGTCTTTACCGGCTCAAACTGAATCTTTGATATGCAACTTTGTGACAATCCATAAGCAAAACAAGGCAGTAATGAAATGAATAAAAAGCACGGACCTCCTTCATATAAGGAATTAGAAAAAGATATAAAGAAATTCAAATATTGCTTATTAATACTAAGCGAGATTGTTTTGGATGTATTGGGATCAACAAATATGGATAGGTTTATGGAAATAGTAAATAGATACGGTGCTAGTGTAGCTGAGTATGAAGAAAAATATGACTGATCCTTTAAGCAAGAAACAGATGGAGTTTATAATTAATTCTACAGCTAAGTGGAATTTGGCTCATGGTTCTGTTCGCTCAGGGAAAACCGTTGGTACACTATTTAGATTCATGCAAGCTTGCAAAAACTGCCCTGATAGTCAAATATTCATGGTTGGGCATAGTTCGGATACGATATTCCAGAATGCTGTTAGATTACTGCTTGAGAGTTCCCAACTAGCCTTATTCCGACCTTTCTGTACATGGCATACTGGTAATCGTGAACTCAAGTTCTTCGATAAGACAATAAAAACTATGGGTGCTAAAGATGAAGGTGCCATAGGTCAGTTTCAGGGAAAAACCATGTCTTTGGTATATTGTGATGAGATGACATTATACCCCAATTCCATAATAGATATGATTGATACGCGTCTAAGTAACCCTCACAGCATGGGTTTTGCTAGTATGAATCCTTCCCACCCTGATCATCAGCTTAAAAAGTGGATAGACAAAGCAGAAGCAGGAGATAAGAATTACTATTCTCTACACTTTAACCTAGATGATAACCCTTATGTCGATGAAAATTACAAGCAACGCATTCGTGATAGCCTCTCTGGTTTATTTTATAAGCGTAATTATCTTGGGCTTTGGTGTCTTGCGGAGGGGGCTATTTTTGACTTTTTTGATAGAAAAGTTCATGTTGTTTCTCGCCCTCCTGCTGCCGCTGATTATTGGATTGCTGGAATTGATTACGGAACTATTAATGCATTTGTTTGCCTAATTATTGGTATAAGTACCGGTCAATATAGCCAAACAGGGAAAAGAATGTGGGTCGAAAAAGAATATTACTGGAATTCTAAGCAAACACAAAAGCAAAAAACGAATTCAGAATATGCAAACGACGTTCAAGAATTCTTAGAGCCATATTCTATTAAAGGAATATACCTTGATCCTAGTGCTGAAGCATTTCAACTTGAATTGAAGAGAAGAGGGATGCATGTTATTCATGCTTACAACAATGTAGAAAATGGAATACAGATTATGACAAGTGAGATGTCAAAAGGTAACCTGTATATTCTTGAAGAATGTAAGAATACCATTAGAGAAATCGAAAGTTATGTATGGGACCCAAAGAAAAGCGAAAAAGGGTTCGACGAGCCACTAAAGAAGGATGACCATTGTCCAGACGCACTTCGCTATGCAATTTCAACACATAAAGTAAACATATATGACCCCTATAAGGACAAAGAAAGAAATAACGAATGGAAAATGAATAGGTATCATCAATGGTAAAGAAAAATAAGACTGATAATTATCCAGAAAATGTAAAATACGATACTGCTATCGACTATAGCGCACATGTTTCATTCGTACCCGTGAAGAAAATTGATTCACATTTCAATCCACGTATATTTCTTGATGATGAGAAGATCGATATCGGATATGTAATACGACTAATAACTGTATTGATGCAAGAAATAGAAAAACACAAATGGGATGCAAGAAACTTAGCCCTTACTCTAAATCATAGTCTGATAAGGCTTTTGGCTTATCTTGAAGTTAAGAGAGATCAACAATGAATAATTAGATTAAAGTTAACATAATTGATATTATCAGACTAGGAAAATGAACTAATCTTGTTGAAACTCATTCTACATCAACATATTTATTTGTCAAGGAAAAAATTATGAACGAAGTAATTACTTTAATCAAAGAACTAAATATACAGACTATCGTGCCAATGATAGCCATCATGTGGTATTTCACTAGAGATTTGAGAAATCAAATCCTAAATCTAGAGAAAGATATGAAAGAAGATAGACTAGAAACTCATAAGAAATGCGAAGCAATGAATCATAGGACTGATAAGCTTTATGAAATGTTTATTTCATTGCTTAAAGATAATAAGAGGAATAGACATTAATACCCTCTTCTGTTATGCTATTCCCTTTGCAAACCTAGGATCGCTTCCGAAAAGTGGCATCTCACCACCTGGTTTGCACTCACAATGAGATTAACTTGAGAGGTTTATCAATGGAAAAAAGAAAAAATAGTTCAGATACGATATTCCAGAATGCTATTAGATTATTGCTAGAAAGCCCCCAATTGGCCATATTCCGCCCTTTCTGTAAATGGCATCGTGGTAAGCGTGTACCTAAATTCTTTGACAAGTCCATAAAAACTATGGGTGCTAAAGATGAAGGTGCCATAGGTCAGTTTCAGGGAAAAACCATGTCTTTGGTATATTGTGATGAGATGACATTATACCCCAATTCCATAATAGATATGATTGATACGCGTCTAAGTAACCCTCACAGCATGGGTTTTGCTAGTATGAACCCCTCTCACCCCGATCATCAACTTAAAAAGTGGATAGACAAAGCAGAAGGATGATTCAAAGCCTGCACAAGATTGATTTAGTAAGTTATTAATGAATTTATTAGAATATAATCCAAAAAAACCTCATAAATCTATTTTTAAATTAGATCTTCAAGATAAACATATAGGAAAATATCATGTAATAAAAAGAGATGAAAATAAATATGGAAATTGGAAATGTATTTGTGAATGTGGAAATCGATTGAGTATAAGAGGGACAAGATTAATAAAAAATGAAAGAGAATTCTGTAAAAAATGTAAACCTAGAAAAACAAAAGAAAAAAATAATCGATCTAGACAGTGTAAAAAATGCGGAAAATCATATGAAATGTCGGAAAATGCTAAACATTCAAAATTTTGTAGTAAAATATGCTCTAGAGATTTGAAAACAATATGCAAAATTTGTGGCAAAGAATTCCCTCCCAGGAAAGGAACACAGAATGTATTTTGTTCTTTACAATGCAAAATAAAAAATCATTATAAAATTAATGAAGATGGGTGTTGGATATGGGTGAATGTACATGAACACGCATATGGGTCTCAGATAAGTTTTGATAATAAGAGATACACATTTACAAGAATTGCTTACGAATTATCTAAAAGAGAAATACCCAAAGGAATGTTTTTAACTCGTAAGTGTAAGAATTATAAATGCGTAAATCCTGATCATCATGAAGTTATTACAAAAGAAAGATTCTACAAATTGTGTAATCATAACAATGTTACTAAAAGAATTAACGTCGAAATTGTGGAAAAAATCATAGAGTTGCATGAATGCGGATTAAATCCTGAAGAAATTGTTAAAAAATATTCTAAAAATTTTAAATATAAATCTTTTAGAAAAACTTCATCATAAAAGGAATATCTATTGTATATATCCCCACAGAAGCAAATTTACCAATAATGGAAGCTGGACGATGGAAAGAGGAACAGAAAATTCAGAAAAATTCGAAAAAACTATAACATTAAACGATCAGTCTTATGAGGTTATTCAACATTGCATAGAAAAATTACTTTTTTTATGTACAAAGAAAATAAAAATAAAAATATTGAATACTTTAGATTGAGACTTAAAGACTCAGAAAAATCACCGTTTTCTAAAGATTTATTATTAGAATGGATTTGCGCTATCGAAGAAAGAGAGAAGGGCAAGAAATGAGAAAAATGCTATGATAAGAGTCGCAGCGAACGACTATTATCGGTAAAACAGCTTGTGACCAAGTCTTGTTTTGTTCCTTCAAATTAACTCAATATACAGTGGAAAGTCAAACATTATTTTAGCAAGCCTAGCTCGACGGAGCGAATAGCGGAACTCTACCGCCTGGCTTGGCTTTTCAATAGAGATAACAGAAGAGGTGTTATGTCGAATTGTCAAATATGTGGAACTCCATTCACAACAAGACGTCCAAATTCTTGTCAAAGATGTTATTTTAAAAAAAGACATGAAGAAAGATATAAGAAAAAATCAAGACAATGCATTTCATGCGGAGGAATTTTCCAAATTGGTCATAATGTATATTGTGATTCGTGTAAAAATAACATTAAAAGCTGTGAAGATCATCATAGAATCTATTTTGGCAGAAAGTTTTATAAATCTGTAAATGCTTATTGGGTATGTTGTAGATCAAAAATGCCTTGGGCTCATCGATGGGTTTGGATGAATCTTAAGGGAGAAATTCCAAACGGTCTTGATGTCCACCATATAGATGGGAATAAAGATAACAATAAGATTGATAATTTACAATTGATAACTAGATCTGAACATCAAAGAAAACACTGGGAACAAGGAGACCATGATCACGAAATGCAGATAAGAATAGAAACTCTTAGAAAATATAGAAAGAAATTGAAAAAATAAAGTTTTAAATGATAGGATGACCTTAATCTGAATTTACGAGGTAAAGGTGACATTTTATTATCCTCCGTACTAATTCCGCGGAGGAAGAGCCATAGTAAAAGGGAATAATGCCTTGGAACCTAACCAAGGGAACATTAGACAATGGCTCGACAACCTAGCCTTATATGGGTTGTATAAATCTCCCCTGATTGACTTGGAAGCCCGACAGGGTGACAGGGCGCAAGGGTAATGCTAGCGTGAACGACTGAGTGGGGAGACACTAAAAAGTGATGCGACAGTCTGAACACGACGAATAAATAAAGGTCGTGAGGGATTCTCGAAGAAGATCCCCGCTTACTAAGTAAGTCATTAAGTAACAGTATGGTATAGCAAATTTCAGCCAATCGAACAATCGCGCTGGAACCAATCTAATATTGACACATTATTTTACGCTGGCTCACAGACCTTCGTGAACCGGTATTTCAACTTCACGCCAACGCAAAGTTACAATCAGTATTATTTCAATCTGATTCAGCAGCCTATCAACATGGTTACAGGCTATGAACGTCAGCATAGGAAGAACTTTAGCTATATTCCTTGTGAGGGAGCAGATCCACAGACGACAGACCAGTATACGAAGCTAATGACACATGTTGCTAATGCTGGAGCAATTCATGAGCAGAAGTCGAAGGCCAAGGAACTCGCTGCTATATCAGGTATGGTTTTAGCTCAGCCCTATCTAGACTTCAATGGAGATGATCAAGCTCAGGGTGAACTTAAACTTAAAATCTGGGAATACAATGCTTTTCTAGTTGATCCTTATTTCCGCTCTCCAGATATGTCAGATGCCCAATTTGTTTGGTGCCAAGAATATATTAGTAAAAAAGAAGCCGAGGATAGATTCCCTGGTAAGACTGACGTGATTGCACCAATGGCTGGAACACCGCAACGTTATGGCACTTTCTATTTCCTTCCTGAGAACTATAATATGGCCCGCAATGACCTTATGGTCCTGTCCTATGTATGGTATAAATGGCGTAGGAAGAAGAAACGTCTCTATAGCCGTAAGAGGAATCAATTCTTTGATTATGCAGGAGGAGACGATCAATTAGAACAAATTCTATATAATATAGATGATATGGAATCTGTTACTGTTGATGTGCCATGTTGGAAACTAGCTGTAGTATTGAATGAGCAATTAATGTACCAAGGTGATAACCCTCTTGGATTTGACGGATGTCCTTTTATCCCATACTATTGGAACTATGACCCTCATATCAACTACTATGATCTAAGGGCTAGGTCATTGGTACGTACTATGAGAGATCCTCAATTTCTATATAACTATAGGGTAATTACGAATAATGATATCACTACTGCGACAATTAATGCGGGTTGGAAGAGGAAAATCGGTGCTGTTGCTAATGAGGATAACCTTAAGAAATCTGGTCAAGGTTGGGATATCATCATCAATGAAGGATATGAATTATCTGACTGTGAAAAGATTATACCAAGTGGAGTCCCTGAGTCAGACTTGGCATTAGGGAAGGAAATGGCTGATCTTATTTACGCAACAGCAGGAATTAATCTTGAAAACTGGTCTGGACAGAATGACAAACAGATTAGTAGCTTAACATTGCTGATGAAACAAGCTGCAAATCTTATGGTATTCCAGAAGTACTTTGATCAATGGGATTTCTCTGATAAGTTATTAGGAGAAAGATTACTCCAGATAGTTCTTAATAACTGGAATGCTGCTAAAGTAGGCTTGCTTATTGGTGAAGAACCTTCCCCATATTTCTATAGCAAGATTTTCTCTAAGTTCCAAGTCATAGTTGAAGAAAGCGATCTTACTCCTACACAACAGAATCTACAAGCTCAACAAATGATGGATATTAATGCTACTTTCGGTAGAGAAGTATTCACCCCTTCTCAGATTATACCTAAGCTTAATATTACTGGTAAGGGTGAGATCATACCCATGCTTCAGCAACAAGAACAACAAGCACAAGCTGTACAAGCAGAAGCCCAGAATATCCAACATGCATTCGAAGAAGCTAAGCTTAAAGAGATGCTTTCTAAGGCCACTAGTAACATCGCAATGGCCAGGGAAAGACATGGAAGGGCTGAAAGTAATATCGGACTGTTCGAAGAACGCTTGAGCGAGATAACTAAGAATAGAGCTCTTGCAACCAAAGAAAAGATGGAAGCACTTGAGAAATTGGTTGACGTTATTGCTAAATACGGTGAAATTGAAAGTATGCTTAAGTTGAATCAAATAGAGACTTTCGACTATAATCAGTCTTTCCAGGAAGATATAGAAAAGCGAGAGGCTAAAACGACATCTGAAAGCAATAAATTCATTGAAGAGTTACTAGGTCAATCCCAAATAGGTAGTCAAAGAGAAATGTCTAATTCAGGCATGAATCAAAATGGATTATGACATCGATTTTTAGTTTACCTAAATAATTATTGTTATTTGCTAAATAGATTAAAAGTTTGAAAGAAAAACTGCCCAAATAGGGCTAAGGAGAGGTTATGGCGGGTCAAAGAATTGATGATCATAAATGGTGGGCAGGTGGGCGTTCTAAAGGTTCTATTTTCCCTGAAGGTGCAAAGACAAAACAAGAATATGGTGCCGATGGATCAGGTCATCTAAGCAATTATGAGGATACAAGCGAAAAGATTCGCGATACTCAAGTTATGAGTAAAAGAAAGGTTGAAAGCCATCCTCATAAGCCTGGGACAAGAAACTAAATCTTATGTAAAGGCAAATGATGGGTCTATCTGGTGACAAATTTATTCTCCAAATGAGATATACACAGATATACAAAATCCCCTGAGTGGGTTTGATTCCCACTACATAAATTAAAGTAAGGATGCATATGACAAAAGATTATAAAGATAGAATCTCTTGCAAGTCTCATTTCGCTGATAGAACTAAAATTATCTATCAAAGAGAAAAATTTGAACCTGAAGATGCTAAAAATTCTCCTTGGGATTACCGGTGTCCTCAATATGATCAGAGATCTAGCAATTTCATTAATGCGGGCACTCATTATGGAGTTTCTCATGCACAACCAGTCGGTCATGAAGGTAACCCCAAGAAAGAAGGAGTTCCTTTTGGACGTGTGAAGACAATGAGAGTGGATGAGGTTGGTTAGATGAAGATTGTGAATAAAAAAGATTTTCTAATGCTTGAATCCGGAACTTTTTTTGCAAAGGGAATTAAATGGTCATTTGATAGTTTTTGTGTTAAAGGAGAATCATTAGAAGATGATTTTTTTTATACAGATCTAGTTTCAATAAAAGCGTTTGACTCGCGTCAACTAGCTGACAGACAAGAAGAAATGATAGAAAAATCAACCTCTTATCCTATCATGTTAGAAGAAATGAGAGATGGTTGTTTTTGTGATGAAGATATATTCTTAATATTTGAAAAAGAAGATTTGATCAAAATTCGTGATCTAATCACAATTACTGTGAAAAAAATAGGTAGTTTATGGCAATAGCACTTCAAGCCAATCAACCAAATAGAGAACAGCCTAAGAAAGTAGGTAAAGATAGATTCGCCCATACCGCAAACACTAAATTCGGAATGGGTGACAATTATGGTTCTGGAATTAAGGCTAAACTTGGCACAATGAGGGAAGGTGTTGGTATGGTTAAATTATCTCAGAAGAAGTTGGGCACTCCTCCACGGTCCTTGGTTTAAACATTGGATATTTTTCTCTAACTTTTAATTCGATTTCATTTCTTATTTTGAATAATTCTAGATCTATTTCATTTTTAATATGAATTTCCATATTTGTATTCATTCGATTAATACATTGATTATATTCTATCAAACCTATGGGATTATTTATATCTGGAAATTTTGAATCAATAAATCCTCTACCGCATCCAGAACAAACTATACATAAATCTTTCACTATGCCATTTTCATCGAAGTGGTGGAATTTTAAATTAATAGATTTATTAAATTCATCTTCTGAAACATATTTGGAGAATGTTATTTGATCATCTTTTTCATAAATAAATCTTTCATCATTCTTGACTTTTATAATTTCGTTTTCCACAATTTATCCATCAAATTTGTATAAGATTTCTCACCTGCTATCTGTCCATAGATATATTTTATCTTATTATCAGGTAAATCCTCAGGATGAGGTGCTGCTAATTTTTCTCTATGATTGCTATATTGATCTATTGACCATAATACATACTCGTTTTCAGTTACATTTCCAGTTATATATTGCGACCAAAGTTCTTCAGGGGGAAGAAGCCAACATATTTCTATGATATCGGTATGAGATTCAGCCCTAAAAAGATAACTATTAGTTTGCGGAGTGGGTTTCGTTAGCCTTGGCTGCCATAACATCCTTTTATTAATTCCATCTTCTGCCGTCCTAGGATGAGCAAACAAATATACATAAGGACTATGCATCTGCATAGTTAAGCTATCAGTATTCTTCTTTAGGCAATCTTCTGCACCTTGGAAGATATTTGCTTCCTGATCTTTCTTCAAGTGCAAAAGTCTATCGTGAGTTTCAAGACGGCTTATCTTCACTTTTACACCTTAAACAATTTTCCCATTTTGAAAAACAAGCTACCAAATCTTTTTCTTTATCCAAAAATATTAGACATCCCTCCTCAATAATGCATTCTTCAATATTTTCAAATGAGAAATGAGAATGTCCATCAGATACAAAATAATTTTTCACATATTGCCATAAAATCATTATTTTAGTAAAAATAGCCTAGATAATGTTACCAAAGGTTAATATATGACAATACCACAAGATAATCAAGCACAAATCCAAGATCAGAAACAGCAAGACAAGGAATTCAACTTTAGAGCACTTACTAAGCAGTTAGAGCTTCAAAAAGCAGAGACAGAGCGTTTATCAAGGGAGTTAGAAGCAAGAAAGTCTATACCAGTAGATGACGATGATGATGATGAACCATATGTTGCACCTAAAAAGTTAGAAAAAAAACTCGCTAAGTTCGGTCAGGAAACCATGCAAAATACGGAAAATCAGATACAAAAAGCTGTTCATATTGCCTTAGAGAAGGAACGAGAGAATAATTGGCTTGATCAGAATAAAGATTTTCATGATATCATGCAGCCAGCTATGCTACAAAAATTCATGGATGCTAAACCCGATCTTGTAAAGAATATACTTGCGATGCCAGATACATTCGAAAGGCAAAAACTAGTATATGCAAACATAAAAGCACTAGGAATCGATAAACCAGCCTCAAAAGAGCCTTCTATTCAGGACAAAGTTGATGCCAATAGACGCAATCCCTACTATCAACCTTCAGGTGTTGGTACCGCTCCTTATGCTTCAGCTGGTGACTTCAGTGCTCAAGGCCAAAAGCAAGCTTATGATAAAATGCAGGAATTAAAGAATAGATTGAGAATTGGATGAAAGAAAAATTCATTCCTTATTGTACTTGCACATATTGCAATAATTTAGTTTACGCAAAAAATGGTAAATTAGCGAATACTCCCGTTTGTGGGCCAGAATGCAGAAAAAAAAGTGAGGAAAGAAAAAAATATGAAATTCGAACTATGATTAACGAAGGTTTATTTGGACCTCCCTGGAATATATCTGAATTCCCAGAAAAAACAGAGGGTTGGTTTGAATTCCAAAGATCTCTGTTAAAAGATCCAGAATATTATCTGAAATATTTTTTAGATAAGTTAGATAAATGAAAACAGAAATGAAAATGATGCAAAATGGTAACTATGATTTAGTTATTAGCTCAATTCAACATGAATGTTCATCTAAAGATTTTACTTGGCGAAGTATTGAATATGGTTGGCAACCAGGAAGATTAAGGCTTCAAATAGAATCTGGTGATCCATATGAAGATGGTTTTAGTTCTGAAATAGATATTTCATATTGTCCATTCTGCGGATATAAATCTATAGAAAATAAATAATCATTTCTTTACATTAAAGTTTCGCTATCCGGCGTTAAGGAAACTGCGTAAGGAGCATCGCAATCTCCATCAGCGTTAGTGGATATCGCTACCCACACATGATATGAAAGAAAATAGATGTAGTTAGGTTCGTCTACCGATCTTCATATCTCATCAACATATTACCAAGAGGTAGTATGTCTATTACGACTACGGGAAACTTGGGGCCTCTTATTTTACAGAGCTTAGCCCCAGCAATGCTGTACGTACCAACACCAACCATGAATTACATTACGGTTTGCGACAAGGTTTCAATGCCTGTCGGTGGTGGTACTACATGCAGATTTATGCGCCCTCGTGCTCTACAGCCCCCTACGGTTCAACTTGGTAACGCAGGAATAGATCCTCCAGCACAAATTCCCCAAAGGGATATCATAGACGCACAAATGGCGTTTTTTGGAACTGGATGCATCATAAATGAACAAGTAATTATTCAAGATCAAGAGGGTGTATTAGCTTGGGTGAGTGAAAGACTCGCTGTTGCTATGCGCCAAGCCGAGGATTTAATCTTACGAGATTACATCGTTTCAGCTGCTTCCCAGATCAATGCTGGTGGTGGTTCTAACGGTGATAATCCAACTAACCTAGGAGTTAGTGACTTTAGTTTAGTTGCGACTACTTTGGATACCAACAATGCCTATAAGTTCATGAGTGGTATTGAGGGAATGGATCGTTTTGGATCCGGTCCTATCCGTTCTGCTTATTTCATGCTTACAAGCACGGAATTGCAAAGTGACATGGATGGACTAACTGCACAAGGATTTTTCAACCAATGGAATTATCCTCAGAATAGTTCAGCTCTACCTTCTGAATATGGTTCTGTTTATAATATTCGTATCCTCACTGCCTCTGAAGCTCCAGTTGCTAGGGGTGCAAGTGCTAATGGTCAAGACGTTTATTATAATACCGTTCTTGGAAAACAAGCTATCACACATATAAACCAAGACGGTTTTAGCATGAACTTGATTTATCGTGATCCTTATTATTCAGGTATGCTTGCACAGAATGCAACTTTAGCGGTTAAATTTGGTCAATCTCAAGCATTAACGCAAGATACAGCGATCCGTAACCTTTTAAGCACGCGTTTATCTACGCTGTTTTTATAACAGGAGGTTACTATGGCTGAATATTCAAAATTAGCTCAAGGACAGATCACTGTCCAAACTACTGGAGCTGCAATAGCAGTTACTTTGCCTTTCCAACCTCAATATGTCGATATACAGAACCCTTCCAGAATAACTGCTGGATCTGGTGTATATAGCGCGCAATGGCAATTTGATATGGGTCAAGGTGCTGCAATTGTTAATACTGCCGGTACTATCAGTTATATTACTAGTTCTACTGGGACTGGTATTTCTACTGTTTATGCTGGTTTGGGTTCCCAAATGGGTCCTCAAATACTTTTAGGAGCTTCTGGAAGTTTTACGCAAAGTGCCACTGCTCCTACAATCACAACATCGGCAGCTCATGGCTTGTCAGTTGGTAATGTTGTTATATTTAACAATCTCTATGAAACTGCTACTACTGGTATGCAACAGATGGCAGGAATTCCATTTGTAGTTTTGACGGTTGGTTCTACAACAACATTCACAGTTGGTTGGAATAACAATGGTGGTAACTATACAGCTATTACAGCTGGAGGTTATCAGCCAACTGCTGGAACATATATCGCAGGATTCAAGAAAGTCCTTTATCCAGCTTTATATGCGCCTGATGTTAGTATCGTTAGTTTTATCAGTACAGCAGCAAGCGGGTTAAATACAACTATTCAGACTACTTCCCCCACCAACGTTCAAGTTGGCCAAGAAATAGCCTTCCATATCCCAAGCGTTTGGGGTACGACTCAGTTGAATTCACTCCCAAATGGAGTTGTTCCCGGTTCTCCAATTTATAGTTATGTTGTATCGGTAACAAATGCTTATACATTTGTTATTAATACTCCATTTACTACATTAACAGCATTTAACCCTAACCAACCTTTTGCTTCTTTCCCAGGATTGAAGTTTCCAATCGTTGGTCCGGCTGGTGATGTTAACTCTGGAGGATTCCCTTATGCGGGGGCATCATTATATCCTTCACCTACTGTTTATAATGGATTCCAAGGAAGCGTAACGGTTCCCACTACCACAATCAATGGACCTGGAATACAAGGCGCATATATCAATGCGACATTCCAAGGATTCATATTGGGTACTGGTGTGGCTGGTACTGCAACCGATATTATTTACTGGCGAGCTTATTATAATGATTATTCTAACTAATATTATTGGGAGGGGAAACCCTCCCATTTTAGGTGAAATATGCAAAGTCCCCCTCTAATTAGTGGCCCAATACCTCCATATTCTAACCCTCCGATTCAGCCACAATATTATTCTCCAAATATTTTCTTTATTTCTGGAATTGAATTAGGTATAAATACTATTGTGACGATGACGCAGAATACAACATTCGTCATAGGACAATTATGCCGACTTCTCATTCCACATGCCAATGGAAGCTATCAATTAACCCAACAAACAGGTTATGTGAACGCTATACCTAATCCAAATCAAGTTCAACTTGATCTAAACTCTACCCTGGCAAGTCCATTCATCAACACATCAAAAGGATCCCAGCCCCAAATTGTTGCGGTAGGTGATATTAATACCGGACAAATAGTTTCTACAGGTAGGATTCAACCTAATTTAAACATACCAGGAAGTTTTATAAATATTAGCCCAATATGAGGACATATGACTGATAAACCAGTACCAAAGAATAGTGAATCAGCTAAAGAACTAGACAGACTAGAGAAGCAATTCGATTCATACAAAGAAAAAGTAGATACATTAACACTAGATCGGATGAATGAATCTCCAAAAAAAGAACATGAGCCACAAACCAAAATAGCTCAGAACGATATTGCTAAAGCTCCAGATATTTACTTAAAACCTCATCGATCAATTAGTAGCAGAGAACCATTTAACGAAAAATACCGCTCTGATTATCAATTCGCTAAAGAATGTGTTTTCTTGATTGCCGAGAATAATGAGATGAAAGGAGAAATTATCGAAATGTGGACTAAACCCTTTCCCGGAATGCCAGCAGAATTCTGGAATATACCAGTTAACATACCTATTTGGGCTCCCAGATATGTTGCAGAGCAATTAAAAAGATGTAGCTATCACGTTTTGAAGATGGATGAAACTAAGAGAACTGGAAGAAGTATGCTTGGAGATGATGTAGGTGCTTTTGTCGTCGATTCAACTGTAAATCGACTCGATGCACACCCTGCAACAAAGAAGAAGTCAATATTTATGGGTGCTAATACATTTTAATGTAAAGAGGTTTAGTTATCAATTTACTACAAGATATAATCACTTACATTAGGCGTATATTAAAGAATTCTTCTAATTCTACTATAACTGATAATCTTATTATAGATTACATTAATAGATTTTGGTTGATGGATGTGCAAGCAAGAATGCAATTATTCGACTTCAAAACTACTTATCAGTTCGAAACTCAACCTAATGTTGATCAATACAACATGCCGTTATATTCGGTGCAGCTTCAACCAGGTGCTCAAGTCATTGCGATGTATCCTGTCTATCAAGGATTCTTACAACCTTGCGCTGTTAATGGAATTAGGGTTCCTTTATTTACTCAATTTGACCAATTCTATAATCAGTGGCCTCCGTATGTACAGTCTTACCGTCAAATAGCTACCGGTGACGGAACTAATGGTCCATACACACTAACACTTCCGATTGGTCTTGGTGTTACAACAACTGTTAATCAACAGCCTAGCGGAATTCTTCGCGGACATGTGGATATGGCTGGTATTATTGCAACTGGAGTAAATCAGGATCCGCCAATCAATGATAATTTGAATATGAATATACCATTCACTAGCATTATATCGGCTTTATTCTTCACTTCTACGGATGCTACAGGTGCCAATGTCATTGTGCAAGATAGCGGCCAGTTCCTAACTGGCAATGTTAACTATGGACTGCTAATGTCACCTGGTCCTTATCCATTTGGATATTCTGCTTTACCCAATCCCATTCCCCTTCCTACACCTTATAGTACTACACAAAATACCATTAATTATCTCACTGGTATTGCAACTAATGTATATTTCCCTACAGCAATACCCGCAGGACAAGCGATTAACGCACAGGCTTACTTCTTCGAACCAGGTCTTCCTAGGGCACTCTTATTCTACAATAACACCATCACATTAAGAAATACTCCGGATATTCAGTACTTAGTAAGTCTAGAAGCTTATCTAACACCTGCTGCATTCCTCACACAAAGCCAAGCGGTGCAGTTCGCATATATGTCGGAATACATTAGCCGGGGGTCCGTAAGAAAAATACTATCAGATACTGGCGATTGGAACCAGTTTAATGCTTACGAACCTCTATTTAGAGAACAGGAATTACTTGTATGGAAAAGAAGCCAAAGACAATGGACGAGCACTAGAACTGACACGATCTATTCCAATACAGGTTTCCAATCTAACTATAACCAAAGTTCAATAGGTACATAAATGGGTCTATTCGTTAACAATCAAAATATTCCATTTGCTCCTAATAATCCTTCTGTAGATCAACCTGATATGCAGACAAACACAAATTCGATTATTAACTGGGCTAAGGTCGATCACCAAGGTTACAATGTAAGCCAAGGTGGTTATCATACTGTAGTGCATTTAATCGATAATATAGTCGATCCTATGAATGTCCCTCCAGCAGGACCTTTGTTAGGAGCTGGAGAATTATATACAAAAACAATTGGTCCCGCACTTGCACCCATTACACAGGATACAGCACTATTTTACCAAACAGCAGGTGGAATAATCACCCAAATGACGGTAAATCTTGATCCTGTTCAGAGTGCTAGTAATGGTTATACATTTATTCCTGGTGGCTTTATTGTTCAATGGGGTTTTATTACCATCGTTAATGGAACAACAATTTATCCTGTTACGTATAATGTTACATATCCCACTAAAACTGTAAATGTAACTCCTATAATAGTATGTAGGAACACTGGAACAGCAGTTATTTGTTGCGTTTATCCTATAAATGGTACAATTGGTAATACAGGTGTACAATTCAATATAACGAATAGTGATTCCACTAACTTTAAACAAATATTTTGGACTTCTATAGGTTTTTGATGCAAATGCTTCAAGTTATTCCTATCGATAAGGGCTTAAAGACTGATAGAGAAGCATTCAATATCGATAATGATAGCTTTCCGACTCTTGTTAATGCCTATCAATGGCGTGGTCGTATAAAGAGAAAGCGAGGTACAGCTTTTCTATGTAGGCTTCAGCGATTCTTCAATTCGGCTATTACCTCTTATGGATCGATCGTATCTGTCACACTAGATGGAACTGGAAGTGCTAACTTCCTGACAGGTTTTGCCCTTCAAACAAATGGTAGCATTGTCCCTGGTACTGTCACTTTCACTGATAGTAATACGGGAGATGTTTACACAGATCCTGCAATGAACGGAACTCTATTAGGTACTCCAGCTGGATCAGGAACCATTAACTATGCCACAGGTATTATCAATATTGGAGTTGGTAATGCTGGACACATAATCACGACAGTTTCTTTCGTCTACAATCCTGCTTTACCAGTAATGGGGTTGGAATTCTTCTTTCCAAATCCTACGGTAAATCCTGGAACTGTAGGTTTTGATACTACCTATGCTTACAATATCTCCTCAATGTTCCCTTATGCGGCTAATGATGTCAGTTTTTATTGGAATCCTGCAACAGGCTTGTATCCAGGTTATGTAGCTAAACCAACACCAACCCAAACATCGTGGAATGGACAAAACTATCAGCAGTTCTGGACAACAAACTATCAGGGGGCAATGTGGGCTACTAATGGAATTAACATTCCATTCACTATCACTAATATAGGCATGCAATATGCCCCAACCAATACAATTACCTATGTTTCAAATACAACAGGACCTCCAGCTACTCTAACGCTAACTATAACTAATTGCCCTTTAGTTATTGGTGATTTCGTTTTTGCTAATGAATTCACTGGAGGAACAGGACTAAACTTCCAAACAGGTTATGTCACCGCTTCTGCTCCGAATACTCCACCATTGGCCACCAAGACAATTACTATCACTTTTCCTAATGCAACTCTTTCTGCGGGGCCATTTGCTCCGGGAATCATTCAGTATGTCACGAATAGATCATCAACTACTATAGATTGCATACGCTGGTATGATGGAAGCCCGACTAACAATAGCCTAACTAATCCAGTTTTCAATAATGTATCTGGATGGGTTAACTTCCAGCCTCCCCTTTCACAAGGACCATATAGCATTGCTGACCTTCCTCCTGCTATATATTACTTGGTAGGTGCTAGAATGATCTTTCCCTTCAAGGATCGATTGCTTTTCATTGGTCCTGTTGTCCAAACTTCAGCTGCTGGCAGTCAAGTCTATCTTCAGGATACTGTCATATATAGCCAGAATGGAACTCCATACTACACGGCATCATATACGAATACTCCTAATGCTGCTATCGACACACCAACTAGCATTACTAATATATTTAATCCTTTATTAGTTCCTCCTAATGAGACTGCCACTAGTCCTGCATGGTTCGAAGATCAAACAGGTTTTGGAGGATTCGTTTCTGCTGGTGTCAATGATAGTATAATTTCTGTATCACCGAATGAAGATGTGCTTATCATGGGATTCACTAAATTCCAAACAAGATTTATTTTCACGGGGAATATACTTCCTTTCGAATTCTTTATCGTTAACTCAGAGTTAGGTACAAGTAGCACGTTCTCATTTATCAATATGGATCAAGGTATCATTTCTAGGGGTAGCCGTGGATATATCATTACTAGCCAAGTTGGTGCTCAGCGTGTAGATTTGGATATACCTGATGAAGTTTTCGAGATAAATCTTCTAAACAACGGCACTGAACGTTTCACTGCACAAAGAGATTTTATAAATGAATGGATTTATTTCACCTATAATAGTGGAAACTCTGATCCCACTTCTTACATTTTTCCTAACCAGACACTACAGTTTAATTATAGAGATAATAGTTATGCTCTGTTTAATGAGTCTTATACTACATACGGCTCTTTTACAGCACAAACAGGAATAACCTGGGCAACTTTACCTCCTTCTTTAACATGGAACTCTTGGAATACTCCCTGGAATTCTGGCAATTCTACTTTACTTCAGCCCACTGTCATTGCTGGTAACCAAGAAGGATTCGTACTATTCCGAGATGAGGATTTAGCAGGCACAAATGAATCAGTTTCACTATATATTACTAGCTATACAGATAATACTTTTACTGTATTTAATCATGGATTGAATGAAAATGACTATATTGTTATCTCAGGTATGCTAGGAACAATTGGAGCATTACTTAATGGTAATATTTTTTCTGTCTTCATGATTACTCAGAATACATTCATGCTAAATCCTTCTGTAGTCACAGCAGGAACTACCTATTTCGGTGGTGGACTGATTACTAGGATGTATGTCCCATTCATTCAGACTAAGCAATTCCCAGTTGCTTGGGGAATAGGCAGAAAAGTTAGAATGGGTATGCAGCAATATCTTTTGACTACGACTAATTTAGGGCAAATAATCCTTCAGATATACCTAAGCCAGAATTCTGATACTCCATATAACATGGGACCAATAGTACCTGCTGCTCAAAGCACTAATAATTCATTGATCTATAGTGATATTCTATTTACTTCACCTGAATTATACACGCAAGTTTGCAATAATATACCTCTAGGTACTATAGGAAATGGCGTTTTTCTTACATTTATGTTTAACTACTTCACTGAGTTCTTTGTTGTAGGTAATTTAGTTCCTGGTAGCGTTTTCATAAGCGTAGGAAATGTGGCTACCTTCCAAGATAACGGTACAGGTGGATTCACTGCAACGGGTACCGGTACTTCCGTTGGTTCACTTGTAATGTATAACCAGGGAATAATCGTGATTGCTTTCACAGTAGCTCCAACAGATGATATCGCAACGACTAATTTCAATTATTATGTTAGCAATTTACAGAACCCTACAGCAGCATCTCAAAATCAAATTTGGCACAGGATAAATACATCTCTTATCGGAGATACAGTGCAACTTGGATTCACAATGTCTGATACTCAGATGAGAGATTCCACCTTCCCTAATCAGTTTGCAGAGATAGAATTACATGGCTTCCAAATGGAAGTAGAGCCTTCGGGGTACTTGGCTTGAATAATAACACTATCATCAATACAGGTTCTTTCCTTAGAACTTCAAGGAACTTCCCGGATGATCTTAAGCAATTAGCTATTGAAGTGAATCGTGCCTATATTGAGATAGCGAGAAATGTCAACGAACGTACCATTGGCCTATTCACAGTCACTCGCTCTACTTCTGCAGGCGAGAACTGGTTTATTACAAAGAATCAGCAACAGCAGAGTCTTAGGCAAACATACATTTGGGCTGACGGTAATTTAACTATACCTCATGGAATTAATCTATTTACACTAACTAACTTTGTTAGGATTTGGGGAACATTCTTCGATGGTACGAATTGGCAGACTCTACCCTATGTTGACTTGACAAGTGTTACCAATCAGATTAATGTTAAAGTGAATGATACAAATATTGTAATCACAAAAGGTGCTGGGGCACCACCAGCTTGCATGAATGGATTAGTAACCATAGAATGGATTTCTGTACCCTAAGGAGACATTATGAATTATGGCATGAATAGAACTGGAAACCTTCCCGCTGACCCTAGCGGTAAGTCTATGACTAAGCGAGGAGGAGGAAGAAATGATGTCATTCCTAAGGGTTACCGAAAAGGACAAGTACAAAACTTCACTCCTGAAATGATAGATCTATTCCAGAGTCTATTCGGATATTTAGGTCCTGATAGTGATATTGCTAGACTAGGAGGAGGTGATCAATCCAGGTTCGACGAGATAGAGGCTCCAGCTTTCAGGCAATTCAATGATGTGCTTGAAGGGATCAGTAATAGATTTAGTGGGGGATCTGGAAGAGGTAGCCTAGGAGGGCGTCGATCTAGCGCCTTCCAGAATGCTAATACAGCTGCTGCTAGCAACTTTGCACAAGACTTGGCTTCTAGGCGTCATGATCTTTCTAGGCAGGCTATCCAAGATCTGATGGGAATGAGTAATCAATTGCTAGGTCAAAGGCCTTATGAGCAGTTTTTACAACCAAAACAACAGAAAGAGCCTAGCGGATGGGAAACATTCGGTCAATCTGCACTTAGAACTGCTGGGGGTGCTGCTGCTGGCTTTCTAACAGGTGGTCCTGCTGGCGCTGTTGCTGGTGGCGCTGCTGGTTTATATAGTGGATTGAGTGCAGGAAATAAAGGGTATGGGAACTATTCCGATACTGCGCAAGGAGATGCTTCTATGCTTAGAAATAACTACGGAGTGAGGTAAATATGGTTACAATACTTAATGCCCCAGCTCCAAAAAAGAACATCTGGGGAAGACTTGGCGCTACGGCTGGTCAAGGACTGGAAGAAGGCTTCGAAAGAAGCAGAATGGCTGAAGCTGAAGCATTAAAGCATGAACGAACTCTTGAGTTGCAAGGAAATGCACAGGCTTTAAGAAGTCAACAAAGTGAGAATAAAAGTCTATTCGATAAAATCAAGGACCAAAAGAGAACAGATGCCATTAGAATGAATTTCGGAGATAGAGCAGCTGAATTATATGAGTCAGCTCCTGAAGGCGGAAAAACGGCTATCATTAACTCATTATTGGAAGCTAGGCAACGAGGATTAAATTTTGATGAATTATTAGGTAATAACGAGCAAGAAATACAGTCACCACAAAATGAATTAAATAAACAGCGCTCATTAGAAGAAAATGAACTAAAAGAAAAGCCATCGATCAAAGCAATTGATTATGATAAAGGTTTGACACCAAAAGAGCGCGTTAGACGTCAAGAAGAACGATATTCTAAGAATTTACCAATTTACCAAGCATCTCAAGCAAAAATTCAAGGTATAGAAGCCGAAAAAGATGCCCTAAATATACTTTCCGAGTTATCTCCTCAAATTAAAGGTTGGCAGAAACTTAATATAAATCCTTCTACTGGTGAGTTGATAATTCCCGCTTTGGCATCCCCTGAGGCTCAAAGATTCGTGAAGACCATCAATGATTTCACCACTAAGGCAAAAGACTCATACGGAGCACGCGTTTCTAACTTTGAGTTAGATAGATTCATGAAAAGATTGCCAACTCTTGCCAATTCTCCTGAAGGAAGAACGCAGATAATTCGGCAAATGCAGATTATCAATAATATTAACGCAGCCAGAGAATTAGCTCTTGATCAGGTAATTGATGAGCATGGAGGAATTCGCAATATTGACTTTGACCAAGCTGAAAGAATGGCTGATAAAGTCAGTAGACCTATGATAACAGATCTTAAGAAAGAATTCACCCAGATCGATAATAGATTAGACAAGCAGTATGATAAGAAAATAAATGAAACAAAGAAAAATCTACTAGCTCCTGGTCGGGTTATGCTTGAGAAGGATGGGAAAAAATATTCTGTTCCTCAAAATCAGGTTAAGAAAGCACTATCTAAAGGTTATAATAAAATATGAATAACTATTCTTTAGATGATGAAGAATTAGATCTAATTCCATTGGATGATGAATTCTTTCCAACTGATGAAGAAGAAGAACTAGATATTATACCATTAGATTACGAAGATCAAGAATTCGAGTTTAATAGACCTGAAGAAATAAATGTAGATTTTCCTGAAGAACAACAAAATCAAATTAATGGTGAAGAACATATCCAAGAAAATGTAAATCCTGAAGATGAAAGTAAAAAAGAAGAAGAGTTTAAATTCCCTGTATACCTTGATGAATCTGACAGGATAGATGCGGAAATAGACAGAAATAAGGCTCAGTTCATATCTAGAATGGGAGAAAGCGTTCTTGGTTTACCTGGTGATATATATAATTTTCTTTCATCTTTTATTCCAAGTGAACTGTTAGGTATTGCAGGACAATATTTACCTACTTCTGAAAAATTAAGAGAAACTAGCGAATCAGCTTCTCTTGGTTATACGGCTCCAAAAAATGAAGAAGAAGAAAGAATCGGAGAAGTATTTAGCGATATTGGTTCTTTTCTTACACCTGGTGCAAAACAATATAGTCTAGCAAGGAACATTGGAATACCAGTATTTGCTAATCTAGTTAAAGAAGGGGTTGATAAAGTAGGTCTTGGGGAATTTAGCGATGAAGCCAAGATGGGAACGATGGTAGCTTTGGATATAATGCACTTAAGAAATGGAGGACCTAAAGCCTATTCTGGTAAACTATTCAATCTAAGCGAGCAATTAGTACCTTCCGGTGCTAAGTACTCTAATCCTAGATTTTTTTCAAGTTTGAAGAATTTATTTCAGGATATGAAAAAGGGAGGAACTACTCCTTCTAAAAGCAGTTCTTTGAGAAAAATAAGGGAAATCCTCAAAAAGGGTAAAGATGGGTCCATTAATGTAGAAGAACTAATCGAATTCCGTAAATCACTCAACGAGTTACTAGATAAGGCTAAGGCATTTAGCTTGGAAACTCCAACTAAAATAAGAAAGAAACAGATAAAGAACTTGAATAAAGTTAAGAATAAAGTTATTAAAGCTATTGATGATTATGGCAAAACTAATCCTAAGTTCGCTGAAGTCAATAAGGCTGCAAATGAAAGTTGGGCTGCTCTTGAGTCTAGCCAAGTCATATCTAATTTTCTACAAAAGATGGCGGGAAGTATAGTAAAGAATAGCGCTGTTCAGACCGTTCTTGGTTTAGGGTCTATTGTTGGATCAAAGGTAGCGGGAATAGGTGCATATTTAGCACCAGCAGCTATCATTTATCAAGGAATAAAGATACTTTATCAGATAGGTAAAAGTCCAACTCTCAGAAGATATTACACTAATATCATGAAAGGTGCGTTATCCGGTAATACTTCGCAAGTATTAAAGAATACTAAAGCATTGGACTTAGCTCTTGAAGAGGAAGAAGATTAATCCTAGAATTCATAATCCAATGGGTCATTTCCTTCGTATTCATCTTCTTTAGTAAAAAGTTTGCATATATAATATATGATTGCCAGGTAACACCAGATGTCGCAAAATAATAGGTACATTACCTTCTCTCCTTATTTCTTTCCTCAATGGCACATAGACGTCCGTGGAAATCCTTCATCTCCTCATGAATGGCATCTATTTGAGATGATGTATGCAAATATAGTGGTATAGTACTACCTAATACCGTCACCATAACAATCACTAACGAAATAATCATTTCCAAATTTACTTTGTTTGATTTATTTTCTTCCATCATTAACCTCCATTTTATTCTTTTCATGGTTTATTTTTCTTTCATGAATCTCATTACGATCTATCGAGCATGTGACTATGACTAAATTATTTTCTACCTTCTTTAATCAAATCGTAAAACATCTGATAAATCTGATCATGTAGTATCCACCCAGCATGTATAGGCCAATGTGTCTTTGACTCCATTTCTCATCTCCTTAATTTCTTTTCTCTTAGATACTAAGTATCTTAATGCGCTTTCAATGTTTTCCAAACAAAATTGAAAGCAATCATCTTCTAAATCTTCTTTAATCAAAATTTCACACGAATTAAGGAAATTTTTATTAATTATTTTATGTATGTATTTAATTTGGTATTCTGAATTATCATGTGTTGAATGGACTGTTCTAGACTTTTTAGCTCTCATTCCGCATAATGGGCAATATTCTATATTAAATTTTCCTTTGTTAGTACCATTAACTTTTTTCCATTCAACATATAGGTAACCTTCATCATCCTCTCTGGTTTCTAAGTACTCAATCATATCACCATCAGACTCAATGATACTTAGGCACTTCCAATCATGCTTCATCACATCTCCTTAATTCGAAATTAAAATTTATCCTTGAATAATTGTCTGATTATCAGTATAATAGCAAGAAAAAGGATTTATGTCAATGGGAAATAAATTAGATGATCTTTCAGATGATGAGAAAAAAGAATTGAAATTTAAAGTAAAATCCATACTAAAAGGAGATCTAATAAAACAACTAACTGCCAAAAATGTATCAGTTTTTTTAGCCTGCCATATCCTTTCTGTAGCATTTATATTAGATGACTATCCTGATTATCTTGAAGGTATAATGGAACTTTCTATAGATATTTTTGATTTGATTTACGAAGTTTAGAGGAAAGATATGAAGAATCGCGCAAAGTGCAAGAAGTGCCTAAGTATCATTGAGTCTGATGGTGAGTTAAAGTCCTGTCCTTGCGGAGAGATTTCCGTTCATGGAAATATGCAATGCCAAGCAAAAGATTGGGCTAATTTTCTTAGGGTAGATGACGAAGGAAACGAGATTGTGCCTACTATTACAGATGCACATAAGACTAAGCCTAGCAAAGATGATCTGATTAAGATGCTAGATGAGATGATCGCTAGCATAGAAGGATTGCCAGCAACAGCTATGTTGAATCCCATTACTCATTATGACTGGGTTTCTACACTATTGTTAGTTTCGCAGTTGTTCAAGTCGATCTGATTTGTTTCTGGTTTTTGTTGCATGGATTGTAACTGAGCTAGTACGGCTAACATTTGACCAGTCATTTCAGGGCTAATTTGATTTTGATCGATTTTATCCCATTCACCTAACATATGCTTAGATAGATGCAAAATCATTTTAGGATCGCCTTTTAAAGCTTTACTATATCTTACTGATCTTAAATTAGATTTACCACATTCTGCTTTGCTCTGCGAATAGATAGTGAAACTCAAGTTATATTTATCTTGAACTCTTCCATAAAAAGTAGTTGGATGCATATCGAATTTAGCAGCTATTTCAGTTCCTGGGCATCCTGCTTCAATTAAGTGGTCCACTAGTTTCCAATCAATTTCTTTTTCTGGTCTAGACATAACTATTTCTTTTTAGAAAGTTTTCTACCGCAACTATCGCACTTGTCGGATTTAGTTGGGTTAGTTGAATCTTTTTTATCTTCTGGTAAATCTAACTCTAATTCAGTTTGTGTGAAACCGGCACTATAAAGCTCTTCAAGTTCGTAAAGATTAGCTAATATATCATAGTCCCACTCGCCATTATGCCTGTTATCTATAAGGATGCGTCTCTTGATAGTCGATTCAGGCAAGTCTTTATCTATAATACATGGGATGCTAGTCCAACCGATCCATTTTGCTGCGATTACTCTTTGGTTGCCAGCATATACAGTTAGTGATCCTTCTACGTCATTCACTAATACGGGTCTGCGCCATAGCATTTGAGGATCTGACTGAATACTCTTGCATAGAGACTCTAGAGAATCTTTGTTAATAGTCCTAGGGTTATCCTCTAATAGCTTAAGATGGATGATTTGTATCTCTTTTATTTCTGTCATCGTCAATATTTATTTCGTTTATATTTTCGTCATATTTTTTTGATGGCTCAATAGTCACACAAGTGATAAAACTCACAGGAAAAGAACAACCGAACTTAGCTTCAACATATGGATTTTTCCTTTCCAGAATTTGGTCTTGATGAATTTCACTCATTATGCTTCCGTTTTGTCGATCTGAATCATTTTAGCACGCCCATTGAACTTATCTTTCATGTAAATATAGTCCAGGCTTTCAGGAAACATGCAGTGATGGGCAGTGAATATATTATATACCCTCTTAGCTACTATAAGGATCTCATCCCCGGATTTATGCTTTGTAAGAATGATAGCAAACCCATTATTATCTAGATAAGCCTTGGCACTTTCATATTGATCAACTGGAATTCGGATTCTCATGAGTATATATGCCCATATATGGAAATGAAAAATATATAATTCACTCTTTGTTTACGGTATTTTTTTCTTAAGTCAATAGATTGGCTATCCTTAAATAAGGATTCAAGTAACTTAAATTTTTCACCCATAAAATTTTCTCATTTCTTTTTCTTCTTCATCATTTTTTCACCGGCTTCGCAATAGGGATCTCTTTTCTTGTCAGCTTTAGCAAGTCTATCTAAATCTTTATCAATGGTTTTCTTGGCTTTCTTTATCTGCTTATCCATTATACCTCAATGCATGGCTGACCATCGTAAAAGCATATATAGCATTTATTCTGGAATGGTTTCATTTCTTCTTTGCATCTGATGCATCGGCAAATCGTGTTATACATTTATGTTTTCTCGGTCAAAGTGGTATGACGAGGCATTTTAAAGCCCGAGGCAACGCACCTCGGGGTTGACTCCCCTGCCCATATTCGCGATTCAACCCAAGGGTGTCATTGTCGTCGTCTTAATAGTATTTTATTTAACGGTGTTTTTTTTGCAAGAAAAAGATAAGGATTTCTTATGTATGTGATCATAATATATGAAAAAAAATAAAAAAGTGGTTATGAAAAATAATTCCTATTGCACGTAACGCACATGTATGTTATATTAGTTGCATAGTCTATCAGCTCTCTGGTGACTAGCCTACCAAAGCTAGCAGATCGAGCGTTAGACTGATAAACAAGAAGTATTATGGAGCTATGTAATGCCAAGACACAGACATGATATTATATCAGATATAATATGGTTTTGTGATCGTATAAAAGAAGACTGCCTTAATATAAAAGATGAGTTGCAATTGGAAAAGTTATTGACCATACTTGATTTAGCATATCAGCTAGGAATTATAGAAAGAATAGAGGAATAAATGTATGAGTCTATTTAATATTGTGCATGTAATATTTACGGCATTTTTATTTTGTGCATGGTTGAAACAAAAAGAGATCAATAGATCATATTTGGGTTGCATAAAATATCTAACTGAGAGCTTAGAAATGGTTACAATTTCAATGATAAAGTTAAATGAACTTTGCGAGCTAAAAAAGGAAAGTAATAATGAAACTGAACGTCATACATCGGAAGATTTTTGGAAAGAATAGATTTTATCCTAAGGATGATTTCAGCAAGAAATTCATCTCTATATGTAGAAGTGATTATAATCCTCAGATTAGTTTTACAGAGAATCAGATTAAGCTATTGAAAGAGTTAGGATTCGAAATTGAAATACATTTGGAGTATAATTTATGATATTGATTGGAAATAAATGTAACAATTGTGGTATGAATAGATGGTACGTCACTAATCACAATAATGCATATCAATGCATATGCTGTTCTTATATCTGGCTGGTGACGGCATGAAAGACAATATAACTATAAGTAGAACTAAGCTTAGGCATTTATTGGGAGATTTCCTAATGTTCTGCAAGCAGCAAAAAACTATAGATGATTTTAAGATCAAAGAATGGATCAGAAAGAATTTTCCGGAGGAATATATGATGAAATGGGAATTTGATAATGAAGAGATCAAGGAATTTTTAGTTGATTTTCTAAGATATTTGCACGATAATCGCATGTGTTCTTTTGAATTATCCCAACTGTATGGAAGACAGGTCGAATTATCAAAAGAGTACATGAACTTCGTTAGAGATAAATGATATGCCAATACCATTACAGCTTTACTTATTAGATGAGGACAACACCGAGCTGGCTCAGCTTAGACGTGAAATCGAAGAAGTGGATTTGTCGTGCAATAAGGTTAGGAAGGCACTATTTGCTAGGCATAATGAACTTTCTAAGATGTATTTGGAAATCCATCAAAGATTAGAGGTAATAGAATCAAGCATATGTAAAGGTAAATATGGATAATCAATCCTATAAATGCAAAAATGATCATCCATCAAAGAACTCTATCTTACAAAAATCAATCTTGCCTACTTGCTGGCAATATTCCCATTTTATCTTTGGATCATCATCAGCTTTTCCTCTAGCTAACCCAGGAAGAATAAAGCTGGCTATCTCATCGCGAATATATTTAAATGCGTACTGCAAGTTATCAGAATCTAGCTGTCTCTTTCCTCCCCTAGTTAATCTAACTGTACAAGGATATGGAAGAATCCGACTTACTCCAGAAACAGCGGTCTGATTTGCAAAAGCTGTCCATAGATACACGTATTGCTTTTTCTTGCGTTTAGTCTTAGCATATCTAGGCTCATTGGTCATGTTTGCGGTTGAATCAACCTTTAAGGCAAAGGTCCAAACGATACTAGGTTTACTATTTTCAATTTTCTCATCCAGATCATGTAAATTTTCGTTCATTTGAATGCCTAAAATGTATTAAAGATTAATAGCTATTCTTCAATTTTTTTCCTATTCATATTTCCTGCATACAATACAAATTCTTTTATCTTTAGGCATCCAAGTCCAAAGGTGTTCTTGGCATTCATTTTTTTTCTTCTTGCATAATCTTGTATTAATC
>Ga0210388_10000494_pt1 | contig 32335 bp, 24 predicted proteins | sample IncBWC19OmetaG_FD_155485 | JGI IMG/M metagenome (GOLD analysis project Ga0210388, IMG submission 155485) | Forest soil microbial communities from Barre Woods Harvard Forest LTER site, Petersham, Massachusetts, United States - Inc-BW-C-19-O ...
TGCCCTGGGCGGAGCTTGGCGAAGCGGAACGGGAGCTCATTCTAGACGGGGATGGAAAATTCCTGGGCGTGCGCGGATTCTTTCAGTATCTGGAGCGCAAGAAGTACAAGCTGCACATTCGGGTGTTCTTGAGCCGTTATCGCGGATATTCAACTTGTCCAGAGTGCCGGGGGACGCGGCTGAGGCTGGAAGCGCGCCAGGTGAAGATCAACGGAAAAAACATTTGTGACGTTTGCGCGATGACGGTGGAGGACGCAGCTAAATTCTTTGCTGGGGTTCAGTTGAGCCCGGAAGAAGCCGACATTGCGGAGCGGTTGCTGCAGGAGATTCGCGAGCGGTTGCGCTTTCTCAACGATGTGGGCCTGGAATATCTGACACTCGACCGGCTCTCGTCTACGCTCTCTGGCGGTGAAGCGCAACGCATTCAGCTCGCTACCTCGCTGGGGTCGCGGCTGGTGGGAACGCTCTACGTGCTGGATGAGCCTTCCATCGGGCTGCACAGCCGCGACACCCATCGCCTGATCAAGATCTTGCAAGACTTGCGTGATTTGGGGAATACGATTCTGGTGGTGGAGCACGATCCGGACATTATGCGCACGGCCGACCGGATTCTCGATCTCGGTCCGGGAGCGGGAGAAAACGGCGGCAAGCTGGTGGCTGCGGGAACGTATGAAGAGATTGTGAGAAATCCCGCATCGCTTACGGGGCGTTATCTGGCGGAAGATTTGCGCATTCAGATACCGGCCGTGCGACGCCAGCCGGGGGTACAGCAGATCAGGATCAAAGGAGTGCGGGCAAACAATCTGAAGGGTGTGGATATTTGCATTCCGCTGGGAATGCTGGTGGCAATTACCGGAGTTTCGGGGTCGGGAAAATCTACGTTGCTTCATCAGGTTCTTTATCAGGCGCTGGGAGAAGCCAAGAAGCAGCAGAGCCTGGGAGCGGCGCGAGGGGCAGCGACATGGGAAAGTCTGGAGGGCGATCAGTTCATCGACGAAGTGGTGCTGGTGGATCAATCTCCGATCGGGCGGACGCCGCGGTCGAATCCGGTGACTTATATCAAGGCATTTGATGCCATCCGCGAGCTTTTTGCCTCGCTGCCTGAGGCCAAGAAGCGCGGCTTCGCCTCGGGGCACTTTTCTTTCAACATTCCCGGAGGGCGTTGCGAAACCTGTCAGGGCGATGGCACGGTTACGGTGGAGATGCAGTTTCTCGCCGACGTTGAACTCATTTGCGAAGAGTGCAAAGGGACGCGCTACAAAGCGCAGGTGCTCGACGTGCGCTACCGCGGAAAGAATATTCATGAAGTGTTGAACCTCACGGTGAAAGAGGCGCTGAAGTTTTTTGCCGAAGTGCCCAAGCTGACAGACAAGCTGCGCGTGCTTGACGAAGTTGGTTTGGGATATTTGCGGTTGGGGCAATCGGCTACAACTTTGTCGGGGGGAGAGGCGCAGCGCATGAAACTGGCGGCGCATCTGCAACCCACGGGTCGCGAGATTGGGCGGCCGGCAGCGGCGCGGCCGGAAGACAAAGCGCGACGGCGGCGGGTGCTTTATATTTTTGATGAGCCCACGACAGGGCTTCATTTCGATGATGTCAGCAAACTATTGGCCGCCTTCCGCCGTCTTATTGATGCGGGGGGATCGATCCTGGTGATCGAACACAATCTGGAAGTGATCAAGACTGCGGACTGGGTTATCGACCTGGGGCCGGAGGGCGGAGCGCGCGGCGGGAAAATTGTGGGAGTGGGTCCGCCAGAGGCGATTGCGAAGGTGCCCGGCTCTTATACCGGCAAATATCTGACTCGACTCCTGAACGGAAATAACGCAGGTAATGGCCATGGAGCGGCACGGTCCAATGGGAGCAAGTAGGGTTCTAGCGGGCTGCCTGTTGATGTTGGCGGTGGTCTTGCGCTCGGTCGCACAGGATAGCAGCTCGCCTTCGGGACAGGCTTCTTCACAGTCTTCATCGCAATCTTCATCAAAACCACAGAGTCACCGGTCCGCGCATCACATTCAGGTGCAGGACGAGGATTCTCCAGCTCAACCTGCGGAGCTTACAGAGTCTGAAAGTGCGATTGAAAAGCGGGATTATGCCGCTGCCGAACCGCTGCTTCGGAAATTGCTCGATCGCCAGCCTGCGAGCTACGTGGGATGGTTCGATCTTGGCTTTGTGGAAAATGAGTTGGGCAGACTGGATGACTCGATTGCGGCTTACCGAAAGTCAGTAGCGGCCAAGCCGGACGTTTTTGAATCGAACCTGAATCTTGGGCTGCAACTGGCCAAGACCGGACAACCTGAGGCGGAGCAATTTCTGCGGGCAGCGACGCAGTTGAAACCTACGAGCCACGTAGCTGAGGGTCAATACCGGGCATGGGTTTCACTCGGGGAGACGATCGAAAAGTCGAACCCTGAGGAGGCGCTTGCGGCATACCAGCGCGCGGCGGCGCTGCAGCCGAAAGAGGCTGAACCGCATCTTTCCGCGGGGCAACTTCTTGAACAGGAAAACAAATACGCTGGGGCTGAGCAGGAATACAAACAGGCGCTGGCCCTTGATTCGAGGTCGACGGATGCGGTCATGGGCTTGGCCAACATCTACATGCGTGGGCGCCGTTTTCCTGAAGCGGAAGAGTATTTGCGAAGGTTGTTGGCGGCAAATGGGGATTCGGCTGCGGTGCACATCCAGTTGGGGCGCGTGCTTGCGGCCGAGGGCAAAGCCGACGCTGCTATTGCAGAGCTGCAGGCCGGAGTGAAGCTGGCGCCGGGCGACGATGCGGCGCAGCGCGATCTTGCCGAGGTGTATGCGGCCGCTGGAAAAAACGACCTGGCCGAGGCGGCCTACCGTGCGCTGTTGGTTGCGCACCCCAACGAGGCCGAGTTGCACGATGGACTGGGTAAGGCTCTGTTGTGGCAGAAGAAGTCACCCGAAGCCCAGCGGGAGCTGGTCACCTCGGTGACGCTGAAGCCCAACTTCGGAGGCGCTTATTACGATCTCGCATTTGCGGCCAACGACAACAAGGATTATCCAGTCTTAATTCGTGCGCTGGATGCCCGAGCCAAACTGCTGCCTGAGACTCCAATGACATATTTTATGCGAGCCTCGGCGTACGATCACCTGCGAGACTTCAAGAAAGCATCTGCCAACTATCACCTCTTCCTTAACAACGCTAATGGGAAGTATCCTGATCAGGAGTGGCAGGCGAAGCATCGGCTTATTGCCATCGAGCCGAAGAGATAGCCTGTGGGAAGCCAATGTTGTTCGCGATGGGACATTCACGATTCTGGCTGGCTGTAGCGGCGGGCTTAGCGTTATCGGCGCTGATCGCACCTTCCCCGCTGCGCGGCCGCGAGGAACCCTCAGTCGAAGAACTGAAGGAGCGCGTGGCCAATCTGCCCGTAGGCGATCGTCCCGCGCTGTGCATCCACATATCCGAGCGGCAACTGGGTGATGCGGACAGGTTGTATATTGCAGGCGACACCGAGAAGGCGCGGGCAGCACTGGCCGACGTAGTCGCTTATTCCGAGTTGGCTCGCGACTACGCGATTCAGTCGCACAAGCACGAAAAACAGAGCGAGATCGCCGTCCGCAAGATGGTGCGGAAGCTCACCGACATGAATCACGCCGTCTCCCACGAGGACCAGGCACAGGTACAGGACACGATTGACCGCATGCAGAAGATTCGTGATGATCTGCTGGTTGCCATGTTTCCGAAAGTCGACAAGAAGAAATGAGGATCTGCCGATTTCGAGTTTGCGCTGGTTTGGGGTTGTTCTTGATGATGGCGGCGCTGTCACCGGCCCAGCGTCACAGGGATCCCTTCACCCAGGCGGAGATTGACCAGATCCGCGATGCCAGTTGGGAGCCTCAGCAACGGCTTTCTCTTTACGTAAAGTTTGCCCGGGCGCGCCTGGTCGATCTGGAGCAGATGCGCGGCGATCCCAAGACGAAAAACCGGCCACAGCAAACGCATGACAAGCTGGATGATTTCCTGCTGATCTATGACGAACTGAACGACAACATCGACACCTATGTAGATCGCAAGAATGACATTCGCAAGCCCCTGAAGGTGATCATCGACGCTGACACCGAGTTCCAGGCAAAGCTGCTTGCGCTGAGGGATGCGGCCGGTGTTTCAGCGGAGGAAGCCAAACAGTACGAATTTGCTTTGACCGAAGCCTTAGACACACTTGATGGATCGACGGGAGACCACCGCAAGCTGTTGGCGGATCAGGACGACGCGGCTAAACACAAGAAGAAGTTTGCCTCAAAGTCGGCCGCGGAAAAGTCTGAGTAAATCTGCGCGTGCCCATCATATCGTGCCCATCATATCGTGCTAATCATGTCATGTTAATCTGCTCACTGTGCGTGAGGGACTGCTCGAAATCTTTCATGAGGAACACCGGGGGTTGCGGCCCGGCGCCTTGGCGCCAGAGCTGAAGATTGAGTTTTTTGCTTTCGCGAACGTCAACAATACGATTCGCTTGCGCGAAGGCAGGCTTCTGGTAAGGCTCTCCGATCTGCTGGAAGGGGCGCCCGACGCCGTGTTACGGGCCATAGCCCACATTCTGCTGGCCAAGATGTATCGCAAGCCCATCGACCGAGGCCACGCAGCTCGCTATAGAAAATATGTGGCCAGCCACGAGGTTGTGCGTAAAGCCCATCTGGTGCGGCAAATGCGCGGGCGCAAGCGTCTGCATTCGCCGAAGGGCCACATCTACGATCTCGACGCTGTGTTCGAGGATCTGAACCGGCGCTTCTTTCATGGACTGCTGGGCCGGCCGCGCATGAGTTGGAGTCCGACGAAGACCCGACGCATCCTGGGGCATTACGATCCGGCGCACAATGCAATTGTCATCAGTCGCATCTTTGATCAGGCAGCTGTGCCGCGGTATGCCGTGGAGTATATCGTCTACCACGAAATGCTGCATTTGAAGCATCCAGTCAGGTTGAGGGGCAGCCGGCGCTGCGTACACTCGGCGGAGTTTCAGGCGGAAGAGAAGTTATTTCCGCAACTAGAACAGGCGAATGCGTTTTTGAAGCGGTTATGAAGGATGTGACCGGTTTGCGAGAGTGATCGATGGTGAGAGAGCGAGCCGTTCTTACCTTTTCAACCAAATTTCCACTCTACGATTTCTTTGCCTTCCCTCAGGAGTGTCGTTCGCGGCCACGGCAATTTGCGAGCCGAGTCCCATCACCGTGGCGGCCTTCACGCCCCGCTGTTCGAATTGCTGCGCCACGGCATCGGCACGCGCTTTTGAAAGATTCTGTGCGGCTTCCTTGCTGTCGTTGAAACCCAGGAGCACCAGGTTGTCGCCACTGTAATGCAGGTCGGTAACAAATGTAACGACGCGACTGAGATCGGCGACTGCTTTATTGTCGAGTTGTGAGCTGCCCTCACGGAAACGGAAATCGAGCGACAACCGGTCGTAGCCGCTGGTAAGGCGGCGATAGTCTGCAGGTACAGCAGCCGAACTGGCGGCGGCCGCCGCAGCCGAGACGTTCTGTCCTACAAAACCGACTTCCGCCACAATGTTTTGCCCCACGCCGGAGAGGGCAAAGTCCACAAATCTGCGAGTCAGTTCCTGCCGCGGTTGCGCGGCCGTATAAAGGAACAGCCGCCGCGAAAGAGCATAGTCCTCGGTGGCCACGGTAAAGGGTGTTGGCAAGAGTGCGGCAGCGCCGTTCTCGTAGACGGCTAGGGCTTCGGTCTCCTGAACGTAGGTCAGACCGACGAAACCGATTCCGTTGGGATCCTGAGCGACGGCGTCGGAAAGTTTGCGACTGTCTTCGACCCGCTTCGCCGACGCCGCCAATGCGGCGTTGTCGAGCACAAGGGTTCGGAATGTATCGTAGGTCCCGGATTTGTCGTCGCGAGCATACAGGTGGATAGCACCGTCTAACCCGCCCACCTGCAGCCAATTCCCCACCGTGCCCTCGAAGATTTGCGCGATCTGATCCTTCGACAGCGTTCGCACCCGATTTGCTCTGCTGACGATGACAGCGATCCCGTCGAGCCCGACGATATGTTCGCACTCCGGAGAGGCCATGTCGCCGAGACCGGCTAACTGCATCGCCTCCTCAGATTTGATTTTTCGAGAAGCCATTCCGATATCAGCCTGGCCATTAGCCAAGTCTTCGAAGGCCGTAGCCGAGCCGTGGGCGTGAATCTGAATCGCTTTAGGGGCGCGATCACCGGGTAGAATTCCCCTCACAAAAACTTCGTCATCCCGATCTCCGGGAATGGTTTTAACGTCGGTTGCGCCCTGTTGTTTGAGAAACTCCTGGGCCAGCGCAGGAGCCAAACTTTCTCCGATTGTGTTCGATCCGCTAAGCCTGAGAATAATGTCGTCCGGGCTAATCTTCGAGCGGGCACCTGATCGGGCCAGCTTGAACCAGAAAAGCCCGGCTAGGCAGACCACAAGGACGACCGCGATTGCGGCAGTTACCGATGTGAGAGTCTTGCGCGCCGGCATAGGATGTTTTCAGAACTCGGGATGGCCTGGACCGTCTCCCAATATGCTGAGTGATTTTATCCGAGTGCGCGCCCCCGCGCACTCGGGTGGACGCCACGACACCCGTTTAATCCCAGATTTCCCCGTGTGATGCAGATCACGCTCGTTTGTGACGCCGTGGATTGACGGCCCCGCCGCTGGCGGCATATCCTTGAAGTTGAAATTGAAATTCATTTTCAAGATCATTTTCAGGATCGCTTCGAGAAACACAGGTCACTCATAAATGCTTCAGGCTTTCATCATCACGCTGCGCGAAGGGGTTGAGGCAGCCCTGATCGTCGGCATTACACTGGCTTATCTGGCCAAGATTGGCCGGAATGATCTGCGCAAGACTGTTTACGCAGCGCTGGGCGCCGCTTTCCTCGGCAGCATCGGCGTGGCGGTCGTGATTTCCCGGCTGAACTGGAACGAAGACGTTTTCGAAGGCTGGGTCATGCTGGTCGCCGCCTTCTTCGTCGTCACCATGATTATTTTCATGATGAAGACAGGGCGCAAGCTCAAAGGCCAGATTGAGGGCAAGGTCGGCCTGCTTGCCGGCAACGATGCCTGGGTTGGCCTGTTCTTCTTTGTGTTTCTGATGGTGCTGCGCGAAGGCGCGGAGACTGTGCTGATTCTTTCCGCCGTCTCCCTGAACTCCACTGAACTGATGAGCTTTCTGGGCACGCTGCTGGGCGTGCTGGCAGCTATTGCTTTCGGCGTGATGTTCGTGAAGGGTAGCGTGCGGATTAACCTGCAGAAATTCTTCCGCGTGACGACAGCGATCCTGTTCCTGGTGGCGCTGCAGTTGGTGGTGGCGGGTCTGCATGAGTTGTCGGAGAGCGGTGTGATTGCTTCTTCCAAGCGTGAGATGGCCATCATTGGGCCCATCGTGCGCAACGATCTTTTCTTTTTCGTCACGATTATCGCTCTCGCGGCGCTGATGGTCTTGTTCGACGCCAAGCGACGTCAGCCTGTTCTGGAGCCCGCTTCGGCTGCGGAGCGGCGCAAGGCCGCCTGGACGGCTCGTAAAGAGCGTTTGTGGATGGCTTCGGTGTATGGGTTCTCGTTTGTCTTCATCGCTTTGGTGACGGCCGAATTTATCTATACCAAGAGCGTGAGCGCACTGTCACCGGCTACCGAAGTCAATTTCATGAACGGACTGGTGACGATTCCGCTGAAGCAGGTTTCGGATGGAGATTTGCATCGCTACCAGGCTCAGGAGAATGGCACGGAGATCCGATTCTGGCTCTATCAGAAGCCCGACGGCAGGATCGCCACGGTTTTCGATGCTTGCGAAATCTGCGGCGCGGTGGGTTTCTACAAGTCGGGCAACATGGTGGTTTGCAAGAACTGTGCCGCGCCGATCAACCCGCAGTCGGTGGGCGCGAAAGGCGGATGCAACCCGGTTCCGCTCAAGGCGACCCAGACTGCCGACTCCGTGATTATTCAAGAGGCGGACATTGCGGCCGGCGGCCGCATGTTCGAGAAGCAGTAGAGGATGTTCGCCCGGTTCGTCTACGAATCCTTCCGACGGCAGAAGCGGCGCAAATTGCTGGCTGGCGCAGCCATCACACTCGGCGTAACTGTGGCTACGGCAATGATTGCAGTCGCCACCGACATCGGCGACAAAATTAACCGCGAGCTGCGCACCATTGGCGCCAATCTGTTAGTCACTCCCGAAGAAGACACGCTGGATGTGGAAATTGGCGGGGTGAACCTGAAGCCGCCGAGCGATGGTGCGTTTCTGAACGAAGCGGACCTGCCGAAGATCAAGGGCACTTTCTGGCATAACAACATCACCGGGTTTGCGCCGATGTTGCCGGTGAATGTTGCGGTCATGCGCGCACACACGGACTTCATGGAGAATGAAACACTGGTTGGAACCTATTTTGCGAAGCAGCTCTCCTATGGCAATGCTGCATTCACGACCGGCGTTCGTACGACTCACCCCTGGTGGAGAGTCACGGGGTCTTGGCCGAATGACGACTCCAGCGACGTCTTAGTTGGAGAAAGAGTCGCAAAGCGGCGGTGGCTTAAGACGGGTGATGAGGTCTGGCTAAGCGAGCCCCATCCGGTTGCGCATGCTCCGGGAGAAACAATCCACGTGAGCGGTATTCTTTCGACAGGCGGCCCCGAAGACGACGAGATCGTCGCGCCTCTGGGATTGGCACAGCGGCTCCTCGGCAAACCGGGCGCAGTTCGCCGAGTCTACGTCAGCGCGCTGACCAAGCCAGAAGACGCTCTGGCCCGCCGCGATCCCAAGAGCATGTCTGGTCCGATTTACGACCGCTGGTACTGCTCGCCGTATCCGCAGTCGATTGCGTTTCAGCTGCAGGAAGCGATTCCGCACTCGCACGCCGAACAGATTCGTCAGGTCGCGCAGAACGAGGGCGCTGTACTTACGCGCATTGAGGGACTGATCTTCCTGATCACGCTTGCCGCGCTGTTTGCGTCAGCATTGGCGGTTTCTGCCGCCATGGCCACTGCTATTTTTGAGCGTCGCGCGGAAGTGGGTCTAATGAAGGCTCTGGGCGCGGGAAAGCTGGCGATTGCCTCGGTCTTCTTTGCTGAAGCGACGCTGCTGGCTTTGTTCGGCGGCCTCGTGGGCTTTGCGGCCGGCGGATTGCTTGCCCATCAAATCGGCCGGTCCATCTTCGATTCGCAGATTACGATTCCGCCGGTGCTTCTGCCGGTGATTCTGTCGATTGCCGTCGTCGTTACGTTTGCGGGAAGCGCGGCCGCCGTATTCAAAGCAGTAAGCCTGGACCCTGTGTTCGCCTTGCGAGGTGAACTGTGAACGTCTCCTGTCCCGCGCAAGACGTATGTGCCAGCCGTGTGCAGGCGCTGCACACTTCCATGTTTGTGCGGATGCTGGTGCGGGCCGCGGTCCTTCGCCGCGGACGTGCGCTCTCGGCGCTGTTTGCCATGGTCGTAGCCGCCGGCGTCACCACGGCGATGTTGAATCTTTACGTGGATGTGCAGGCCAAACTGCGGCGTGAGTTCCGTAACTACGGCGCGAACATCGTCGTCGTGGGCAGGGACGGCGCTTCCCTTCCCGCAGACGCTCTCACCCATGTGGAATCGGTTATCGCTGGCCGCGGTATAGTCGCGCCCTTCGGGCTGGTAGTGGCACGAAGCAGCGACGGCCAGCCGGTCGTCGTTGCAGGCACAGATTTCGATCGGGTTCGACAACTTGACCGCTGGTGGTCGGTGAGCGCTTGGCCTTCCGCGCCGCAGCAGGCGTTAGTCGGGGTGCGCGCTCTTTCTGTCGTATCACCCAAGAACCAGCCTTTCGATCTTAGTTTTCAAGGACACACCATTCACCTGATGTCTGCCGGAACAGTGCGGACAGGTGCTGCCGAAGACAGCCGGGTTTATGTTTCGCTGGCCGATTTCATTTCATGGACCGGCGTGCTGCCTTCCACGATTGAGGTTGCGGCCAGTGGATCGCCGGAAGAGATCTCTGGCATCATGCGTCAATTGGAGCAGGCGATTCCGGCCGCCGATGTGCGTCCAGTGCGGCAAATCATGGAAGGCGAAGCGCGTGTTCTGGGAAAGACCCGGGCCACGCTGCTGGCCGCTTCTGCGCTTATTATTCTGACGGCCGCGCTGTGTGTGCTCTCCACCTTGATGGGATGGGTTTTCGACCGCCGGCGAGATTTCGCCATCATGAAGGCGCTGGGCGCGTCCGACCGGCTGTTGAATGGCTTTTTCGCGGCCGAGGCAGCAGCCCTGGGGGCGAGCGGCGCTGTGATCGGATTTGTTCTGGGCATTGGCATCGCGGCCTGGATCGGGCGGGTTAACTTCCATGCTCCCGTGGTGCCACGTTTCAGTGTTCTGCCCTTTGTTCTGGCTGGTAGCATAGTGGTGACGTTGCTTTCGGCAGTTTTCCCGATTTGGCTGTTGCGCCGGGTGCAGCCGGCGGTCATCCTGCGGGGAGAGTGAAATGATCGAGATCAAGAATGTGATCAAGCTCTATCCCGCCAAGGCGGCGAACGAGCACGCGACCGGCAAGGGAGAGCAGAACAGCACGATTCATGCGCTCGATGACATCTCCTTGCACGTGGCGCGGGGAGAATGGCTCTCGATCATGGGCCCATCGGGGTCGGGGAAATCGACGCTGGTGAACCTGATCGGGTGCCTGGATCGTCCGACGTCTGGTGAAATCTGGCTCGATGGTCAGAATGTGGCTGGCATGTCGTCGGCGGACTTGAACCGCGTGCGCGCCGAAAAGATTGGATTTATTTTTCAGCAGTTCCATCTCATTCCATTTCTAACGGCGGTCGAGAACGTCATGCTGGCGCAATACTTTCACAGCATGACCGACGAGAAAGAGGCGATTGAAGCTCTGACTCGAGTCGGGCTGGGCGACCGGGCCCATCACTTGCCCTCACAGCTTTCCGGCGGCGAACAACAGCGGGTGTGTATCGCGCGGGCGCTGATCAACGATCCGAAGATTATTCTGGCGGATGAACCTACGGGCAACCTCGACGCCATCAACGAAGAGATTGTGCTGCGGCTGCTGCGCGACTTTCATCAGCAAGGGCGGACGATCGTGATGGTTACGCACGATCCCGTGGTAGCGCGCCTGGCCGACCGGCGCGTCGAGTTCCATCATGGCAGGATCGAGTCGCAGGAAGTTTTTGCCATGGCCGATGAAGAGCAGTTCGATGAGGTGCTCGAAGAATTGTGGGTACTGGCCGAGCATGGCGAGATCGCAGAAGTCGAGCGCATGGAAGTGCACGGCGCGCTCCCCGTGAGTCTGGCCATTGAGAAAATGATTCAGATGGGATTTGTGCTCTCCGCGCCGCATCCGCCTCTCGCTCACGATCACAGGCCGTTCGTGAATCCCTGCCACGATGCCCTCAAACCCGTGGCCGCTTCGATCGGCGATGGCACTTTGATCGTGGAGCTTACGCCCCGCGGGCGCGAACGGGCAGGCAGCATCATCCGCCGCCACCGCCTCGCCGAAAGACTTTTTACCGACAGCCTGGCGATGGACAGCGAATCGGAGATCGAGCAGCAGGCCTGCAAGTTCGAGCACATCCTTTCGCCGGAAGCGACTGACAAGATTTGTACTTTCCTCGGACACCCGCGGACCTGTCCGCATGGTGCGCCGATTCCGCCGGGGGAATGCTGTGGAAGAAGCTCTGAGTTCGACGGAACTGCGGTCCGCTCGACCGCGACCAAGCGTTCCTAGCTCCCTCCGGGGAATATCTCTGATCATCCCTGAATCCCGCTCCCGTTGTTGCCCGCTGGTATTATCGTGATGCGGTTCCATCGACCATGACCCAGCGTCGTCCCACCATTGGCGTGTTTGATTCCGGCGTCGGCGGCCTTACGGTTCTTAAAGCTTTACTTGAACTTATTCCCGACGCCGATTACCTCTACTTTGGCGATACGGCCCGGCTTCCTTATGGTTCGAAGTCGGTTGAAACCGTAGCCCGTTATGCCGTCGAAGCTGCCCACTATCTTGAGGCTCACGGCGCCCAGTTGCTGGTGATCGCGTGCAACACCGCGACTGCGCTCGCTCTTGACCGCATTACGGCCGCAGCGCATGTGCCGGTGGTAGGCGTGGTCGAGCCCGGGGCCGAGGCTGCCGCTTCCGTCAGTAAGAACCGCAAAGTCGTTGTCTTGGGCACCGAAGCCACCGTCAGCAGCCACGCTTACCGGAAGGCTCTTGAGGCGCGGGGGCTCGAGGCGCGGGAAAAGGCTTGTCCGCTGCTGGTTCCGCTCGTCGAAGAGGGATGGGTTGAGCATCCCGTCACCGAGCAGATCGCGCGCATTTATCTGGATGAGGGGTTTGCGGATGGTTTTCACGACGCGGACGCTCTGGTTCTTGGCTGTACTCACTACCCGCTCCTCAAGCCGCTTCTGCATCGCGTGGCGCCGCCGCATGTGAGCATTGTGGACTCTGCCGAATCTACGGCTCGGGCCGTCGCCGACTGTTTGGAGAGGCTTCTCCCGCTGACCAGGGCCGTTCATGAAGAACGCCGGAAGGTTCCACGCTTGAAGTTTTTCGCCACTGATTCGGTGGAGAAATTCCGGCGCCTGGGCGAGCGCTTCCTCGGACGCACGATCGAGGATGTTCAGCACGTGGATTTGAAGGAATAAGCAAAGGCGAACGATTCGTCTTTACCCGCAAGGTTCGGATAGCGCAATCCCGTATCTCAGAATTAGTGTGTCCAAGCGAGTCTTCGATCGCTCCAATCAGAATGTCTGGCGTACGGCAAATGCATCCCCTCGACAACATCATCTGGAAGGCTCTGACGACGCGGCAGGCTGAGTTCGCTGAGTCCTTCGATCAGGCGCGCAGGTTTGTGCCAGAGGTCTCGCCGTTGGCCGCGTTTCGTGAGCCCACGCCAGAAGGCTACGAATCGCTCGCGGGGTTAGTGGACGCGGGTGAGACGATTGGATTGTTTCTGGAGGCGCCTTACCAACCTCAAGCGGGCTGGAGTTTTCTCGCCGGCGCGCCTATGCCGGAAATGGTTTACGAAGGAGGCGGTGTGCCTGTCCAAAGATCCTCTTCTGTACCGGAGATCCTCGAACTTGGCGATGCCGACTCGCCCGACATGATGGCGCTTACCGCGCTCACCAAGCCCGGCCCGTTCGGCAAACGCACGCATGAACTGGGTACGTATCTAGGAATTCGGCTCGACGGAAAGCTTGTTGCCATGACGGGTGAGCGACTGAAGATTCCCGGCTATACCGAAGTGAGCGCGGTCTGCACCCACCCTGAACACACGGGCCACGGTTACGCCCGCATCCTGATGGCCGAGGTGATGCGGCGCATCTGCAGCCGCGGGGAGACTCCGGTTCTACATGTTCGGGGCGACAATCTGCGGGCGATCGAGCTGTACGAGAGGCTGGGTTTCAGACAGCGCGTGCTGCTGCACTTCGCAGTGCTGCGGAAGGAGTAGGATTTCTTTCTCCTTGGGAACTGAGAGCGGAGCGCCTCAGTACAAGTGGAAATCGACTTCCACGGCCATCTCGACCTTCACTGGGTGGCCGTCTTTCATTCCGGGCTCGAAGCGCCAGGTCTTGACCGTCTCGAGAGCTTTTTCATCCAATCCCATGCCCAAAGAGTTCACCACGCGAAGATTCGTGGGGTGGCCGTCGGTGTCAACCACAATCATCAGCGTGCAAACTCCCTGATATTTAGCCTTGCGTGCTTCCTCGGAGAACTCGGGATCCGGCGAGAAGATCGGCCGTGGCGGAGTCACTCCTCGACCGGCGCGGTAAACACCACCACCCATACCCATGCCTTCGCCCGGCCCCACGCCACGCCCGTTTCCAGAGCCAACACCGCCTCCGTTGCCTTCACCGATACCGCTCCCGCCTCCCGTGCCGTTGGACGGAATGACCGCCGTGGATTTCGGGTCGCCGAGGTTCGGCATATTATTCATCGCAGTTACTTTGATATCGGGAGGCACCATCACCGTGGGCTCAACCGCCAATTTCGGATCGAGGTTCCGGATCACTGCGGCTGGCGGCGTGATTTGCGGCTTCATCGAGAACTTGGGCAGTTTTCCTTGCGAAGCCTTCAGAACATCGCGGTCGCCGCCGCCACCGCCGCCACCGGCCTGCGTCTTGGCGGGCTTCAGCGTGTAGTCGCCGATATCTGGACCAATCAGGGCCACCGTCGGTTTGGCTTCGACCTTACTCACAATCCGGCGTCCCAGAATCGTACCGCCGATAATCAATGCGATCACGATGACGTGGGCAACCGTCGAACCCAGAGCGCCATTCTTTTTATAATTGTAAAAGCCCCAGATATCCTTCACCGGGACGGGCTTCGATTCCAGCTTCAGCGGCGGTAACTTCTTGGGAAAAAAGAATTCGTCCAGGCCGCGGAAAAGCGACTTATACAGGGGCTCAAACGTGTCGGGCGCCAGCAGGAGGTGAAGCTCCGGCTCGCCACCAGCTTTCGGAGCGACGTTCGGGTTGACTTCAGTAGATGCCATTATTCCCGGGTTCGACTTTCCATTGTGGGGCGGTCAACGAGTTTCTGAACGAGCTGCCTTGGTGAAGACATCCCACCTACACAGATGAGCCGTCTTTCCAACGAGTTGCCTCTATTTTTCCGCCCAGCTTCTATAATCGGATCGGGCCCCAACGCACTGCGGTATCAGGCTCCCGAACCTTGGCCTGTACATGAAATTGTACCCCTTCCTGTCGCTCTTTACGAAGTGTATTTCAAGTTCCGGCCGGGAATGTATTATCTGCCTCCCGTACCAGTAAGCAAACTGATTCCCCCTGGTTCTTCGCCCTTCCGTGATTGCGATTCCAGCGCGCATGGACGTTCCCCGTCCCGCTCCCTATAATGAGAAGATTCAATCATTTGGGAGAGTCCAACCGAGTGCCGTTCGACCTGAAAGCTACCATCAATCTGCCTAAAACTGCCTTCCCCATGAAGGCCAACCTGCCCCAGAATGAGCCCAAAATGCTAGCCCGCTGGGAGGAAATGCGGATCTACGAACGCATCCGCGAGGCCCGCAAAGGATCGGCCAAGGGCACCTACATTCTTCACGACGGCCCGCCCTACACCAGCGGACCGATCCACATGGGCACGGCGCTGAACAAGTGCCTGAAAGACTTCATCGTCAAGTCGAAGACCATGGCAGGATTCGATGCGCCCTATGTGCCCGGTTGGGATTGCCACGGTTTACCGATCGAGATCAAAGTCGACAAGGAACTCGGCGGCAAGAAACTGCAGATGCGTCCCATCGACGTGCGCGCGGCATGTCGCAAATACGCGCAGAAGTTTCTCGACCTGCAGCGTCAGCAGTTTAAGCGGATCGGCGTTTTCGGCCGCTTCGATCAGCCTTACGCCACCATGAATCCGCAGTATGAGTCGGTGGTCTTGGCGACATTTTTTTCCTTTTACGAAAATGGCTTCGTCTACAAGGGCCTGCGCGCCGTCTATTGGTGCATGCATGACGAGACTGCGCTCGCCGAGGCCGAAGTCGAGTACGAGAACCACACCAGCCCCACGGTGTGGGTTAAGTACGGATTGCTTGACGATCCGGCGAAGATTGATGCCGCTCTTGCGGGCAAGAAAGTTGCAACCATCATCTGGACCACCACTCCCTGGACTTTGCCTGCGTCCATGGCCGTCGCGTTTCATCCCGATGAAGAGTACGTCGCGCTCGAGTCCGGCGGCGAGGTCTACATCGTCGCCTCGAAGCTGGCGAAAGATGTTGCGGAGAAATGCAATCTTTCCGATCCGCGCGAACTCGCCCACTTTCCCGGCCGCAAACTCGAGCACCTAAACTTCCAGCACCCGTTTCTCGACCGCAAGATCCTTGGTGTCCTTGCGGAATACGTCACCATGGATACGGGAACCGGCGTGGTGCACACCGCGCCCTCACACGGCGCGGAGGATTTCATCACCGGCGTGAAATATGGTCTTGACGCCACCAGCAACGTCGACGAAAAAGGAATCCTGCGCAACGGCTTGCCGGAATACACCGGCAAACGGGTCTGGGAAGCGAATCAGCCGATCATCGACCTGCTCAAGAGCCGCGGCGCTCTGCTTCATGCGGAAAAGACTGAGCACTCGTATCCGCACTGTTGGCGCTGCCATAATCCTGTGATCTTCCGTGCTACCGAGCAGTGGTTCATCTCGATGGAAACGCCTATGCTCTTCCTTTTCCTCCCGGGAGACACTCTGCGCACAAAGACCCTCGAAGAGATCAAGCACGTGAAGTGGGACCCGGCGTGGGGCGAGGAGCGGCTGTCGAACATGATCGCTACGCGCCCCGATTGGTGCATCTCGCGCCAGAGGGTGTGGGGAGTTCCCATCGCGGTTTTTCTCTGCGAGGGCTGCGGCAAGCCGCTGAATGACCACGCCATCAATCGCAAGGTCGTTGAACTTTTTGCGCGCGCCGGCGCTGACGCCTGGTTCACGTCTGAATCAGACACGATTATTCCCGCAGGAACGAAGTGTCCGCATTGCGGCACCACGAAGTTCGAGAAGGAGACTGACATCTTCGATGTCTGGCTGGAGTCAGGCGCGAGCTATCTCGCGTTAATCGCTGACGAGCCCACGTATCCTTGGCCGTCCGATCTTTATCTCGAAGGTGGCGACCAATACCGCGGCTGGTTCCAGTCGTCTCTTCTGTGCGCCATGGGCACGCACGGAACGCCGCCTTACAAAGGCGTCGTCACGCCGGGATGGACGCTCGATGAAAAAGGGCAGGCCATGTCGAAGTCACGGGGCAACGACGTAGACCCGGTTGATATCGCCGATCGAATGGGCGCGGAAGTGGTGCGTCTCTGGGTGGCGTCGGTCGACTTCCGCGAAGACGTGGTCGGCTCCGAGTTGCTGATGCAGCGGGTCGCGGAAACTTACCGCACCATCCGCAACAATTTATTCCGCTTCGTCCTCAGCAACCTGTACGACTTTAATCCCCAGGCAGACGCAGTTCCGTTTGAAAAGCTGGAAGACATCGACCAGTACATGCTGCGTCTGACCGCTGCGCTGGTCGCGGATGTGCGGCGCTGGTACGACGAATTTGCCTTCCACCGCATCTATCACCGCGTGAATTATTTCTGCGTAACCGAACTCAGCGCCTTCTATTTCGACGTGCTCAAAGACCGCCTGTACACCTCCGCGCCCAAGTCAGAAGCGCGGCGCAGCGCACAGACCGCGATCTGGCGCATCGGCGAGGCTCTGACGCGGCTGCTCGCTCCCATCACCAGCTTTACCTCAGAAGAAGTCTGGGGATATTTGCCGAATGTTGCTGGCCGCCCTGAAAGCGTCCACCTGGCGCAGTTCCCCTCGGCTTCCGATCTGCTCGGCGAGGGCACGGCGGTTGACGATCCCGATCAGCGCCAAAACTGGAGTGCACTGCTCGCGATCCGCGAAGAAGTGATGAAAGCCCTGGACACTGCGCGCAACAACAAAATGATTGGCAAGCCGCTAGAGGCCCAGCTCACGATCACCGCCTCTGATCCTGCCTACTCGCTGCTGGCGCGCCATAAGGATCAGCTCCGCTATATATTTATTGTTTCCGCTGTGAACCTCGTACAGGCTTCAGGCAACGGCACGGGGCAGGTCCACGTCGAGGTGAAGAAGGCGGACGGGGCCAAGTGCGAACGCTGCTGGAATTACTCGATCCACGTCGGCGAGGACAAGACCTACCCCACAGTCTGCGAGCGCTGCAGCGCCGTGCTAAAGGAAATCGGCGGGGCTTAGCTCCGCGTGCAAAAAGATTTACCTCAGGCGCTGAAGCGCGGGTACACTTTTAGCGACCTAACGGCACGAGTGAACTCGTGCCCTTTCCAATCGTCGTAAGGCAAAACCGATTGTGAACTGGCGAAAACTGCGAACGTTCTTGCTGACCGTGCTGGCGCTGAGCCTGATCCCGGCCACCCGCTATTATCAGATCGACGTTCCGTTGTTGCATTGGCTGAGAGGCTCGCGCCACGTCGATCCCTTGTCGCTGCACCTGATGGGCGAGTTTGTCGAAAATAATCTCGGAACCGAGCAGGATTCAGACGGCTCGGTCACCGTGCGTATGATCGCGCAGCAATACCTGTTCATCCCGCATTGCATTCTGATTCCCGCCGGGGTCCCCGTTCATCTTCGCATCACCAGCGCCGACGCTGTCCACTGGCTTGCCTTCGATGGCACCGACTATAAAATCAAGGCCTTGCCCGGCACGATCAGCGAGGCGCAACTTCAGTTCCCGCATCCGGGTGAATATAAAATGCCTTGTCGCGAGTTTTGCGGAGCGGGCCATTACGCAATGAGGTCTGAGTTGAAAGTCGTTCCCCGCGAACAGTTCCCTGTTTTACAGCCGGGAGAAAGGAGCAGCTGTGCGGGACACTAAACGATTCCCGCGTTACTGGAGACTTTTTCCGTGGCGGCTCCGAGCGGCGATTGCGCTGGCGGTCACCCTGGTTGCCGGGACAGCCGCAAGTGCACTCCTGCTCCAGGCGGGAGCCAATCCGCCGGATCGAATTCCGTCCTATGTGGAATGGACGCCGGAAACTCTAGCGGCAGCCGCTGGGGGAGACGCTTTTCGTGGGATGCTTCTCGCCAGGCGCTGCGACCATTGCCACGGAGCGGAAGGCTTCAGCGCCGTTGGCTACACGCCGAACCTGGCCGGCATTGACCGGCTGGCGATCTGGAAAGAGTTGGAAGATTTCCGGAGTCATAAGCGGCTATCCCGCGACATGAACCCGATCGCGGAGTCACTTTCGCCTCGGGACGTAGCCGACGTGGTCGCCTTTTTCGCAAAGCTGCCCGCGTTTGCCGACCCCGGAGACAAACGAATATTTCCGCAGTCGCGGCCTGATCCCGGTCCTGCCGGCATCGCATCGCGTCTGGTTTCCTTCGGAGATGGAGAACGTGGCATTCCGCCGTGCCAGGCCTGTCATGGTCCAGTCGGCTATCGTCCCGGCGCTCCCTTGCTAGTCAACCAGAACGCCGAATACGTGCTGAACCAACTTGAAGCGTTCGCGAGCGGCGAACGCGCCAACGACATCAACATGCCGATGCGTACCATCGCGGGACTCCTCACCGAAGACGAACGGCATGCCTTGGCGGAATATTACGGAGCGGGCCTGGGGCTTGAGCCGGCAAGTTTGACGGCGCCGAAGTAGGCCGCGAGCGGAAAGCCGCCGCCCTACCTGAGCTCTTCCATCGCCGCCGCCAGCGCTTCCCTGCCCGGCCGCGTCAGCGATTCCGGCAGCGTAGCCAGCGGCTCATCAACCATGTTCAGCATGTCAAGGAAGCTGGGCGCCTTGGTGTTCACGTAAAACAGTCCCGTAAGAACTTCGCCCCTGTCGTGCGCCTCCGAGAGCCGCGTCATGGCTGCGATCCGGTTGGTTGGGTCATAGTCTTCCTCGAGCTTGCGCAGCCGCAGGCTGGATCCATCGTGCATCGTGACGTTAACCGTCGTTCCCGGATCATACTCGACATCGATTTCTTCGAAGTGCGGAACAAAGCTTATTTCCTGCAAGGTCTCCTCGTGATCCTTCACGTATTTGTAGGATTTGGTCGAGCCCTCGTGATCGTTGAAGGTGACGCACGGCGAAACTACATCGAGCATCACGGTGCCATGGTGCGCGATCGCGGCTTTCAGCATGGCGCTCAACTGCTTCTTGTCGCCGGAGAACGACCGTCCCACGAATGTCGCGCCCAGCTCAATGGCCAGCCCGCAGGTATCGATCGGCGGAAGATCATTGATCACGCCCGATTTCAGTTTCGACCCAAGATCGGCAGTAGCCGAGAACTGCCCCTTGGTCAGGCCGTAGACGCCGTTGTCCTCAATGATGTAGATGAGGGGAAGATTGCGGCGCATAAGGTGAACGAACTGTCCGATGCCGATCGACGCCGTGTCGCCATCGCCGCTAACGCCCAGCGCAATCAGATTGCGATTGGCGAGCATCGCGCCCGTGGCTACCGACGGCATGCGTCCATGCACCGAGTTGAAGCTGTGCGAACGGTTCATGAAATACGCCGGGCTCTTCGACGAACAGCCGATACCGCTCAGCTTCGCCACCCGCTCCGGCTGCACGCCCATGTCATACATCGCTTCGATGATCCGCTCGGAAATCGCATTGTGACCGCAGCCGGCGCAGAGCGTAGTCTTTCCGCCCTTGTAATCAATTACGGTGAGGCCGATCCGGTTGGTCTTCGGTTCTGCAGCAGGCGTGGTCGCCATCTTACTTGCCCTCCATAGTGCTCAATTCGTCGGTCACGGACCGCGCGTCAAGCGGCAGCCCGTCGAGATGGCTGATGCTGCGCAGCCGCGTGGTCAGTTCGGGTTTCAGGTCAAGCTTGAGCAGGCTGAGCATCTGCGCGTCGCGGTTCTGCTCAACTACGTAAACGCGGTCGTGCTGCTCGATAAATTCATGAACTTCGCGCGTAAAGGGATAGGCCCGCAGCCGCAAGTAGTCTGTCTCAATCGCATACTCGTTGCGCAACTGGTCGCGGCTTTCAATGATCCCCCAGTGCGAAGTCCCGTAGGCAATGATCCCTATCTTTGCATTCGCACCTTTGAGAATCTCTGGACGAGGCACGAAAGAGCGAGCGCTCTCGAACTTTCGATTGAGCCGCTCCATATTGTTCTCGTAATCGTCCGGGCGCTCGCTGTAGTTCGATTTATCGTTGTGGCCGCTGCCTCGCGTAAAGTAGGCTGCCGCAGGATGATTCGTTCCCGGCAGCGTGCGATATCCTACGCCGTCGCCATCCAGATCCTTATATCGGGCAAAGCCGCCGAGCTTATCGAGATCTGCCTTGCTGAGAACCTTGCCCCGCTTGATCGGCGTAGTCGGATACTCGAACGGATCCGACATCCAGTTATTCATCCCAAGATCGAGATCGGACATCACGAAAACCAGCGTCTGGAACTGCTCGGCCAGGTTAAAGGCCTCGGACGCCATGCTGAAACATTCCGCCGCCGAGCACGGGATCAGCATGATGTTCTTGGTGTCACCATGGGAAAGAAAGGCCGTCGAAAGAATGTCGCCCTGTGAAGTGCGCGTGGGCAAGCCGGTAGAAGGACCAACTCGCTGAATGTCCCAGATCACGCCCGGAATTTCCGCGTAATAAGCCAAGCCGGAAAACTCTGACATCAAAGAAATGCCCGGACCTGCGGTCGCCGTCATGCTGCGCGCACCCGCCCAACCGGCGCCGATCACCATGCCGATCGCGGCCAGTTCATCCTCTGCCTGAACAATCGCAAAAGTGGCTTTGCCGTCCGGGCCGATGCGGTATTCCTTCATATAGTCGATCATCGTCTCCACCAGCGAAGACGACGGAGTGATGGGATACCACGTAACCACAGTGCACCCCGCGAACATGCAACCAAGAGCCGCAGCCGAGTTGCCGTCGATGATGATCTTGCCCGCGGTCTTGTCCATGCGCTCGATGTAGAAAACTCCGCGCTTCTGCAGGCTGGCCTTGGCGTAGTCGAATCCGGCCTGCGCCGCAGCCAGGTTCAGGGTGGCAGCTTTCACTTTCGCAGCAAACTGTTTGCGGATCGCCTTCTCCACCTCGCCCATGTCGATAGTGAGCAGCTGTGCGACCACGCCCACATACACCATGTTCTTGACCAGCTTGCGCAGCTTCGCCTCTGGGCAAACGCTCGCGACCAGCTTGTCGTAGGGAACCGAATAAAAAATCAGGTCATTGCGCAGCTTCTCGAGGGCCAGCGGCTCGTCATACAGCACGGAGGCCCCCGGCGCCAGCGACATCACATCGTCCTGCGCGGTCTCCGCATTCATGGCCACCAGGAAATCGATTTCCTTCTTGCGGCCAATGTAGCCATCTTTGTTGGCGCGAATCGTATACCAGGTGGGCAGACCGGCAATATTTGACGGAAACAGGTTTTTGCCCGAAACCGGCACGCCCATCTGAAAGATCGCCCGCAACAATACCGTGTTTGAACTTTGTGAGCCTGAGCCATTCACCGTGGCAACCTGAATGCTCATGTCATTGACGATTCGCTTGCGCCCCAATTGCCCGCCCGTACCCTGGGGCGCAACATCCGTAGTGGCCATCCCTACACCTTCCTTCGATTTAGGGGCGGAATGATTCCCACAAAATGATCCGCCCGAATTTCAACTTGGGGGAAACAGAATATTATACGGCGATCGCGCTCTCTCGGCACGCCAAATCGCCCGCCTGAAGCCAGAGGAACCTATTTGGGAACGAGGCGCAAGAAACAAAATGATTGCAGATTCACTCGGTCTTGAAGAACTGAGCGATGGTGCGGAACTTGTCGTATCGCGAAACGATTAAATCTGCCGGCGGGATCTTCTTCAGGTCCGAGAAATGTTTCTGCAGGCTGACGTCGAGTAAGTTCGCTGCCGCCTCGTAATCCCGGTGCGCTCCACCTTCCGGCTCGGGCACGATATCGTCAATGCAGCCCAACTCGCTGAGATCCGTGGCCGTAATGCGCATTGCCTCGGCGGCCAACTCCTTCTTCGTGGAATCCCGCCACATGATCGCGGCACAACCCTCGGGCGAAATCACCGAGTAAATCGAATTCTCCATCATCAACACGCGGTCGGCGACGGCAATCGCCAACGCTCCGCCGCTGCCGCCAACCCCAATCACAGTCGCGATAATGGGCACTTCAAGCCGCGCCATTTCTCGCAAGTTGTAGGCAATCGCCTCGGCTTGTCCACGCTCTTCCGCGTGAATTCCAGGGTAGGCGCCATCCGTATCCACCAGTGTGAAAATCGGCTTGCGAAATTTCTCCGCGACCTGCATCACGCGCAGCGCCTTGCGATATCCCTCGGGATGAGGCGTCCCGAAATTGCGGTACACGCGCTGCTTCATGTCCCGGCCTTTTTGCGTGCCTACGACAAGAACTTCCTCGCCATGAAAGCGGGCCATCCCGCAAACAATCGCGGGATCGTCGCCGAACCCGCGGTCCCCGTGAATCTCGCTCCAGTCCGTGAACACGCGCTCGATATAGTCGAGCGCCTGCGGACGCTGCGGGTGCCGTGCCAGTTCCGTCTTTTGCCAGGCAGTCTGCAGGCTTTTCATTTGCTCGCGGAGAATGTGAACGCGCTCATGAAGTTTCGCCAACTGGCGATGCGTCTCATCATTTTGGCCCGCAGAGGCCTCGATCAGCGCCACCTGGCGTTCGATCTGCTCCAGTTCCTGCTGCGCTTTATCGCTGGCTTCCATGTCTGATGAATACGCTCTTGCTGAATATGATTTAGCTGAGCACGCTGCCGATTACAGTCTCAATTGATTACACGTACGCTGCCCCGCCCGCATAACTGCTCGACGCGAGCAATGAAGCCGCGATCTGGCTGCACATTATAACCTTCTACTTCCATCACCACCATAAAATCCCCAGCACGTTCCACGTCAAATAACACCTGCGCAGCGCCCTTGCGCTGCGTAAACAGTGCGTAAAGATCGTCCACCGTAGTCTCACCCGCGGTTTCGAGCGGCACCCGAATGCGGATCGCGCGCGGCAGCGGAACTTTAGCTTCTTCCAGTGGAATAATCTCGGCCGCCGTAATTTTGGGATTCGTTCCTTCTTCGATTCTCACTCCCGCCCTTACCAGCACAGGAACTTCGAGTTTCACTTTGTCACCGAGTCGCTTGTAGGCCTCGGGAAAAACAATCATATCGATGGAGCCCGACATATCCTCGAGCGTGGCCTGCGCATAGAACTCTCCGCGCTTTGATTTCTGCACGCGCACGTTGCCGATGATGCCGGCTGTCGCGATGGTCTCGTCCTTGCCGGTGGATCTCGTCATCGCGCCGATCTCATCGATGCGCAGCGCCTGCAGATCGGCCAGCTTGTCTTTGTATTTCTCCAGCGGATGCCCACTGATGAAGAAGCCAAGGATTTCTTTCTCCGCCGCCAACCGCGCCTGCTCATCCCAGTCCGGAATATCAGGCAACCGGTCGTTGTTGACCTCGGACTCCTGCTGAAACACGCCGAACAGCCCGTGCTGTCCGGATTCCGCGTCGCGCTGTGCCTTCTGCGCGCGCTCCATGGCGCGATCGAGCACAGCCATTACCTGGGCGCGCCTGCCGAGTGAATCCATCGCCCCGCTCTTGATCAACGATTCCAGCACCCGCTTGTTGAGCAGCCGCAGATCAACGTTCTCGCAGAATTCGTAAATTGATTTGAAACGCCCCAGTTTCTTCCGCGCCGCCACGATCGATTCAATCGCGTTGCCGCCAACATTCTTCACCGCCGCCAACCCAAACCGAATGGCTTCTCCATGCGGCGTAAAGTTTGCATCCGACACATTGATATCCGGTGCTTCCACCGCAATCCCCATCTCGCGGCATTCGTTGATGTACTTCACAACATCATCCGTGCTGCCCGTAACTGAAGTCAGCAAGGCCGCCATGAACTCGACCGGATAATGCGTCTTTAAGTACGCCGTGTGATAGGCCAGCAGCGCGTAAGCGGCCGAATGTGATTTGTTGAAGCCGTACCCCGCAAACTGCGCCATGAGATCGAAAATCTTCTCAATCTTCTTCGGCGGAAATTTACGCTGCGCTGCGCCCTGAATAAAACGCTCGCGCTGCGCCGCCATTTCTTCCTGTTTCTTTTTGCCCATCGCCCGCCGTAGCAGATCGGCTTCGCCCAGAGAGTAGCCCGCGAGCTTGTTCGCCGCTTGCATGACCTGCTCCTGATAAACGAAGACGCCCAGCGTCTCTTCCAAAATCTCTTTCAGCTCCGGCAGCTCATACTCAATCTTGCGCCGTCCCTGTTTGCGCTCGATGAAGTCATCGATCATTGCCATAGGTCCTGGACGATAGAGCGCATTCAAGGCGGTAAGATGTTCGATCGAGTTCGGCTGATAGCGGCGCAGCACGTCGCGCATGCCATGCGATTCAAACTGGAAGACGCCGGAAGTCAGGGCTTTGTGAAAGACTTTCTGGTAGGTTTCGGTATCTTCGAGAGGAATGTTTTCGAGCATGATCGGCGTTCCGCGAGTCTGCGCGATCAGTTTCAGCGTGTCAGTAAGAATCGTAAGCGTGGTCAGCCCGAGGAAATCCATCTTCAGCAGGCCCATCTTCTCGATCGCAACCATGTCAAAGGCGGTGACGATTTCCTCGTTCTTCGTTCGGTGCAGCGGCACAAGTTCGGTCAAAGGCCGCGGTGAAATCACCACGCCCGCGGCGTGAACTCCGGAGTTGCGCACCATTCCTTCCAGCTTCTTTGCAGTCTGGATCAGCTCGCGAATCTGCCCATCTTTCTCCATGGCCTCGCGCAGTTGCGGCGAATCTTCGATGGCCTGATCGAGCGTGATGTTGAGCTGCGTGGGAATCATCTTCGCGATGCGGTCCACATCGCTGTAAGGAATGTCCATGGCGCGTCCCACGTCTTTGATCGCCGCCTTGGCGGCCATCGTGCCAAACGTGATGATCTGCGCCACGTTATCGCGCCCATATTTCTGCGTAACGTAGTTGATGACCTCACCGCGCCGGTTCATGCAGAAATCGATGTCGATATCCGGCATCGAAACCCGCTCCGGATTCAGGAAGCGTTCAAACAGCAACTCGTGCTGCAGTGGATCGAGATCAGTGATGCCCAGCGCGTAGGAAACCAGCGACCCTGCCGCCGATCCGCGTCCCGGCCCCACCGGAATGTCCCGCTCCTTGGCATACCGGATGAAGTCCCACACAATCAAAAAATATCCCGGGAACTTCATCTGCTGTATGATCCCCAGCTCCCGCTCCAGCCGCTGATCGTAATCTGAAATCGGGTGCTTCAGCTTGCCCTGCTCGTGCAACGGCCGCAGCGCCGCCATCCGCCGCGCGAACCCTTCGCGCGTAACGTGCACAAAATAGCTGTCGATCGAATAGCCGGGAGGAACTTCGAATTGCGGGAACGGCGTCGCCACTTTTTCCAGCCGCAAGCTGCAGCGCTCGGCGATATCGAGCGTCCGGCTCAAAACTTCAGGTGAGTCCTTGAACACGCGGTACATCTCATCGTGGCTCTTGACGAAGAACTGCGTGCCCTCAAACTTCATCCGTCCCGTATCGTGAATCGACTTGCCAGTCTGGATGCACAGCATTACGTCCTGGGCGTGCGCGTCGTCTTCGCAGAGGTAGTGGCTGTCATTGGTCGCCACCAGCGGCAGTCCTAGGTCTTTCTCCAACTGGAACAGACCGGGATGGATCTTATGCTCCATCGCTAGTCCCTGATCCTGAATCTCGAGATAGAAATTATCCTTGCCGAAAATGTCGACAAACGTTCCTGCGGCCGCGCGCGCGGCATCGTATTTCCCTTCCATCAACCGCTCTGCGACTTCACCTTTCAGGCATCCCGAAAGCCCGATCAATCCGCGGGAATGCTCCGCCAGAAACTTCTTGCTCACCCGCGGCTTGTAATAAAAACCGTGCAGCGAGGCTTCCGAGGTGATCTTCACCAGGTTGCGGTAGCCCTCTTCGTTTTCGGCCAGCACCAGCAAATGGTTGTAGGTGTCGCCGTCGGGCGGTGTGCGTTCGATGTTGTGATCATCTTTCTTGCAGATATAAAGTTCGCAGCCCACGATCGGCTTCACGCCTGCGTGATTTGCTGCGTTGACAAAGTGCACGGCGCCAAAGATGTTTCCGTGGTCGGTCATCGCCACGGCAGGCATGCCTAGCTCTTTCACACGTTGGCAAAGTTTTTCGACGTCGCAGGCGCCGTCCAGCAGGGAGTAATCGGTATGCAGGTGCAGGTGGACGAATTGGGACATAGGCCTCAGTTTTATTCTACGGCGACGACCGACCGTTGGCGTCATTCTAACGGGAAATGCGCGTGCGCAAGCGCGAAGTTATCCACAGAATACGAGGTGAGCGCTACCCCGGACTCGCGACGGAGACTACTGTCCTTCGTGCGCGCCAGGCAGCTGGAAATCCACACCCCGCGCGTCGTTTGCCTTGGTAGTGGCTGGAAGGTCGATATCAGAGAGTGGAATCTTCTGGGTATGCTGCAGATCGAAAACCCACAGCATCTGCCCCACGATCGCGTAGTTCTTCACTTCCTGTTTGTGTTCATCGCGGAAAACCAGCACCGTGGCCGGCGCCGCCTCGTTGAGTTCCGAGTGCTCGCTTCGTTGGCGCGGCGGCACAGGTGCTGAGCCCGCATACACATCCTGATCGTTCTGCTGGCGCATCCTCTGCTCGTCGAGACTCTGCTGGTTCATCTCGTTCGCCAGGCCAGTCTGGTATTGCTGATCCGAGTCATCCGACGAACCCGAATCCCACCACCAGTACGGATCGAACGCACCCGCGTATCCCCACGGATCAGCGTAAGCGCCCACACACCCGTAGCCGTAGTAGTAACAGTTAGCTCCGACGCCGTAAGCTCCGAATCGCTCTCTGCCGTAACGATTGAACCCGCGATTAAAGCCCCGGTTGAAGCCTCGAGAGGAGAATGCCGGACGCGAAGCCGAGCGAGGGGCGAACGAACGCGCCGCCGAACCAGAACCCGCACGCGCACCGCCAAAAGTCGGAGCACTAGCGTGGCCACCGAACCCGCCGCCGTGCGAAGCAAACCCGCCATGCCCGCCGCCACCAGACCCATGGCCTCCGCCGTGCTGCGCCGAAAGCGGCACAGCAGCCAGCAGCAGCACGAACGCCGCACTGAGAAGCGGTCGATGCATACTTCCATTATATCTCCGATTGAGGCCGGGCAAGCGAGAAATTGGTACGGGGCAGAAGGGCGAATTAGGACAATGCCCGGTACGAAACCACCTGGACAGCTCTTTTACCGTTTCTTGCCCTTTGCCTTTGGCTTGTGAGCGGCTTTCTTGGATGGTGCAGAATGTTTCGCTGCGGGTTTGACAGCGGCTTTCGCAGGATGCTTCGCAGGTTTGACCTGAGCTCTAACTGGGGCCGGCGCGGCTTTGGATTTCCCTTTCGCAAGCGGTGGGGCCGCCGGAATAGCAGCTGCCGGCGCCGCAGGCGCACCCTTCCCTTTACCCTTCGCCACTTCACCCTTCTTCCCTGGGACTGGTGCTGGAGCCGCAGCGGGCGCTGCTTTCGGCCCGCGCCCGCGCCGGGGCGGAGGCGGAGGTGGTGGTGGTGGCGGCGCAAACGGCTTCAAGAACTTCAACGTCTCCGTGCGCGAGCGCAGTTTTCCATCCAGCAGTAGCATGAAAACGTCGCGCGCAATCTTTGGATACTCCGGCAACTGCGGCGTGATCAGCAGCTCGGTCATTTCCGGCAGCGGAATGCGCTGCTGCACCTGCCGCCACTTGGTCAGGAAGTTTTTAATCTTCTGCGCCACCGTCTGGTGCCGCGCCGTCACCGCCAGAAACAAAATCATCTCCGGCCGCGCCGACGACAGCAGATTCCATGTGCGTGACGGCGTCGCTGCTTCCTTGCCGGTCAATCGCTTCGCCAGCTCTTTCGCGTGATCCTCGATATCGCGCCAGGCCTCGACCAAATCCTTGCGCGGAATCTGCCGGCGTAAATCAGAAATGTCTTTGTCCGAAAGCCGTGCGGTCAAAAAGTGCATCACCGCCGGCGATGGATCGACCGTATAGCCCAGATCCACCATCTGCTGTCGCGTCTTCATCAACTGGCCAAGCCCGTTCGTATCCACTTTGGCCGACGACCAGTGTGGATGCAGCACCTTCAGCCAGTCTTCTTTCTCGAGCGCCTTCACCACATTCAGCGGATCATCTTCATGCGCCAACTGTGCAATCTCGTGCCCCACGGCGCTGCGCGAGATGTGCTCAATGTAGTTGTTTTCTTTGGCTGCGTTGTAGCGCAGCTGCGTGCGCTCCTCCAGCGGCCAGTGAAAGCGCGCCGCAAATCGCGTTGCGCGAATCAGCCGCGACGGATCCTCCACGAACGAGTAGTTGTGCAGAATGCGCAGCAGCTTCGCCTCGATGTCAGCAACTCCATTAAACGGATCAAGCAGCAGCCCCCGCGACCCCTCATTCAGCGACAGCGCCATCGAGTTCACCGTGAAGTCGCGCCGCCGCAAATCTTCCTGAATGCTGGCCGACGCGATCACCGGCGCCCTACCCACCTTCTCGTACACCTCGGTCCTCGCCATGCCAATCTCGGCGCGCACATTCCCCGGCAGCACCAGAAACAGCGTGCGCACGTCGTCATCGTGGCCGGCCACCTGCGCGCCCGCCCGCTCGAAATCTTTCTGCAGTTTGAGAGGATTGCCCTGAACCGTGAAGTCCAGATCGCGGATCGTGAACCCGCTGATGATGTCCCGAATCGCCCCGCCGGTAAGATAAAGCGTAATTCCCGCGGCTCGGGCTATCTCTTGCACCAGATTGACGCCTTTCGTCTGATCCGGCGTCAACCGGATTTCCATCGTGTAAATGTAATCAGCCATTCGTCTTCAGACAACCAACTTCAAGCGCTCCAGCCCACCGCAGTTTCCTGCACATCGCAGACACGGCCAGGCGGGATGAAATCCAACGCTTTTCAACAGGATTTCCACAGACTGCCGGGGCCCACACTCGTTCCTTCAACACCGGCTGATACTCAAGCCGTTACATATAAAGCACTTAAACAGAATTTAGATGAGACCAGACAACTTAAAGGAATAACACAAGGTTAATATTTTGGCTACTGCCAACGTGGATTCCAGCGATTTCTTCCCAATTAGTGCGAGAATGACGCAGCTTCGCAAGTCAGTCGCGAAGCGACGGTATTCATTAGCCCCGGACGTAAGTCCGCGGTCAGGCGGGGGGAGAGGAACAAGTCCCGAAGGGACGGCTCCCCGCCGAAGCCCGAAGCCCGATCATGCCCTCGACCCATAAGAAAGTAATCGTCCGTAAGATGGACCGGGACTCAGTCTCCGGCTACGTCTCCCATGCGCAATTCATCAACGAGGGCAAACTCGAATTGCTGAATACCTCCGGCACCGTAATCGCCATCGACCTGCGCGAGATCAAAGGCGTTTACTTCGTCCGCGAGTTCGGCGACTCCGAATCGCTGACCCGCAAGACCTTCACCACCCGCCCGCGCTCCGAAGGCCTGTGGGTCCGCCTCCGCTTCAAGGACAACGAAATCCTCGAAGGCCTCATGCCCTCCGACCTGACTCAAAACCTGCCGGAAGGCTATCTCGTAAATCCTCCCGACCAGCGCTCAAACACCCAACGCATCTTCGTCCCTCGCACCGCGCTGGAATCGCTAACCGTCCTAGCCGTAATCGGCGCCACCCGCCGCCCAAGACGCGGCCCCACCGACGACCAGCGCCAGGTGCCCATGTTTGAAGAATAATGTTCGAAGAATAATGCTCGAAGAGTAATGTTCGAAGAGCGAGATTCGCAGCGCCGCTCGGAGTGCGGAATCTCACGGGCCGATCCGAGTGAAAATTCTTTCACATTGACGCCTGCCGGAATTGAGTGGAGAATAGCACCCGCTTCTGGGGCGTAAAGAGAATCCCTCTTTAAATCTCCGGCATTTGTGCCACAACCTCCCCTGCAACACGTCATCACGAACTTCAACATACTAGGAAGGCGGACTTCAATGCGATACCACTCAGTAGTTCTGGCGTTGCTAACGGTAGTTTTCGGTGGATGGAATGTGGCCGCCGGCCAAGCATCGGAAAATGTCATCCCCGCGTCTGCTCAAGTGACGCACTTTGCCATTGGCCAGCGGGTATGCCAGCTGGCCAAGCATCGACACGCGACCTGCTTCGCCATGCGCCGAGTCGAGGTGTCGGAGGGCACGCCCGGGGCGGTGCCGTATAAGCTCCCCGCCGGAGCAGACCTGAGCGCCGCCGTGACCGGCGCCGCAGCGACAATCGGACCGACCGGAGGACTGACGCCGAGCGACCTGACAACAGCCTACGCCTTCAGTTCGACTGCAACGGGGACGGGCCAGACGGTCGCTATCATTGACGCCTACAACGACCCCAACATCAACTCTGACCTCCAGACCTTTGACAGTAAGTACGGTCTGGCGACCTGCAGCGAGGCCAATGGTTGTCTCAAGGTTGTGAACCAGACAGGCGGATCAACCCTGCCCCCCAACGATACGACTGGCTGGTCAGTGGAGGAATCCCTGGACGTCGAGACGGTGCACTCCGTGTGCCAGAACTGCAAAATCATCCTGATTGAAGCCACCAATAGCTCAGTCGCGAACCTCGCCGCAGCCGTAAACGAGGCGGTTGCCCTGAAGGCTACCGTGATCAGCAACTCATATGGCGGCGCCGAAGCTGGAATGACAGCGAGCGAGGAAGCGGCTTACAACCATGCCGGCGTCGTCATCACCGCGTCCGCCGGTGACGACGGATACTACGACTTCGACCATCTCGGCGCCGCTGTTCCGTCCCCTTACAACCAGCCGAATGCTCCAGCATCTCTCAACACTGTGGTGGCGGTTGGTGGCACTTCGCTATTCCTCGGCCAGACCGCGACCCGCGAGTCCGAGACGGTTTGGAACGATAACGGCACGGCAGACTACTACGAGTCGCTTTTGGGGTTTCCGCTCGGAGCCACGGGAGGAGGTTGTAGTCGCCTGTTCGCCGCCCAACTCTGGCAGAGCAACGTGAGCGACTGGGCGAACACGGCCTGCGGCACCAAACGCCTGGTGTCAGACATCGCAGCGGATGCTGATTACCTTACCGGCTTCGACGTCTACGCCTCTTACAACTGCGGGTCCACTTATTGCCCCGTGCTTGGCTGGCAGACAATCGGCGGGACATCGCTGTCGTCGCCCATCATCGCCGCAATGTACGCCCTTGCTGGCGGTGCCCATGGTGTCAAATACCCGGCGCTGACACTCTACGGCCATCTTGGGAGTGCCTCGTTGTACAACGTCACCACCGGCGGCAACGGTTGGTGCAGTGGCGAAGGCGCCGCTGCCTGCGGCGACCCGAACACATTTGGAGAAGGAATCCTTGACTGCGACTACCCGGCCACCGGAACCACCCCGAGCGTCGGCGACCTTGCCTGCGACGCAGGCGTCGGCTACAACGGTCCTACCGGAGTAGGCACCCCGAAAGGTCTCGGCGCCTTTGCCCAGACCGGACCGACAGCGACAATCGCAGGCCCAACATCGGTCGCAAGCGGCGCGACCGGCACCTGGACCGCGACCACCACTGATCCGTTCCCCAAGGGCAAGGTCACAAGCTACTCTTGGAACTGGGGCGATGGTACCGCCGCGACCGTCACCACGACCGGCTCGGCGAAACACGTTTACGCGACCGGCGGCTTGTCCAGAACGATCACCCTGACCGTCACGGATAATTACGGTGTGACTGGTACGAAGACATTTACGGTGACGGTCACAACCTAGACGAGCGAATCCCGAGAGAGCTTCGCGATTTGTCATCCTGAGGAAGCGGAGTGACCTCTGCAACTCGTAACCACATGGAGCCCGGCGAGATCGGGAAGGGCACGACTTCAGTTCTCAGCCTGCCCTGAGCAAGCGA
>Ga0210388_10000495_pt1 | contig 32218 bp, 34 predicted proteins | sample IncBWC19OmetaG_FD_155485 | JGI IMG/M metagenome (GOLD analysis project Ga0210388, IMG submission 155485) | Forest soil microbial communities from Barre Woods Harvard Forest LTER site, Petersham, Massachusetts, United States - Inc-BW-C-19-O ...
TCACCGACTCTCGCGCCCACGCCGAGGAGAAGGCTCGGCAGGCCGTTCTCGCAGGGTGTGACACCATCTTTGCCTGCGGTGGAGACGGCACCATCCACAACATGATCCAGGTGCTGGCGAATTCTAAGGCGGCCCTGGCGATTTTGCCCATGGGCACCGCCAACGCGCTCGCTCACGATCTCGGCCTGCCCATGAACATCTCGGCGGCCGCGCAGGCGGCTCTGCATGGCGTCCCCCGCAGAATTGCGCTCGGCCGCGTCCAGTTTCTCGATCTCGAAGGCAAGCCCGGCTCTCGCTTCTTCATCGTCGCGGCTGGCGCAGGCGTCGACGCTCACCTCTTCTACAAACTCCATGCCGGCACCAAGCAGCGCATGGGCATGACCGCCTACTACTCCAAAGCCTGGCAGCTTTGGTTCACGCATCCCATGTCCCGTTTTCTGGTGGAGTTCGCCGAGACCGGCTCGGACCAGTCCCGGCGGGCCGACGTCACCGACTTGATGGCCGTCCTGCCAGTCCCGGCGAGCCGACGTCACAGAGTTGATGGCCGTCCGCATCCGCAATTTTGGTGGAGTGCTACAGGAGTTGGCTCCCGGAGCTTCTCTCGATCGCGACGATCTTCGAGTAGTCTTCTGCCGCACCGCCAGCCGCTTTGCCTATCTTCTCTATGTGATGCGCGGGCTCCTGCGAACCAATTGGAAGGTTCCGGGCATTGACCTGGCTCACAGCGGCCGAGTCTCATGCCAGTACCTTCCTGCCTCAGCCTCCACCGACAGCATGCACGCGCAGCCGAAAGTCTACGTTGAGGTCGACGGCGAATTAGTGGGCACGCTGCCCGCCGAGATCACCGTGGTACCAGACGCTCTCACTTTGTTGGCGCCGCCGCGCTAAGCCTGCTGCGACTGGTATTTGCCAGCTCAGCCAAATAGAATCCTGGGACCGTTTGGAAAAGACCACTTGGAACCGATCACCCATTTCCTGACCGGCGCATGCATGGGCCGCGCCGGCCTCAACCGCAAGACAGCGCTGGCCACAGCAGTGTTGACGCTCGCCGCAGAGGCTCCTGATCTGGATGTTCTCGGCCGCTTCGGTGGCCCAGCCTTTGCCTTCGCGCATCATCGCGGCTTCACGCACTCCTTCCTCGGAGTGCCCATCGACGCGGCCGTCGTAGTCGGCTTTGTCTATCTGATATGGCGTTTGCGCGGAAGAAAGATAAAGGATCCCAATCTCCCGCCGCACTGGGGATTGCTTTTCCTCTACGCCTGCCTGGCGGGGCTCAGCCACATTCTGCTCGACTTCACCAACAATTACGGCGTTCGCCCGTTCTGGCCATTTTCTGAGAAGTGGTATTCCTGGGACATCGTTTTCATCTTCGAGCCCATCATGTTCGGGTTCCTGCTCCTCGGTTTGATTGTCCCGTCGTTCTTCTCACTGATTGACCAGGAAATCGGCGCGCGGGCACGCGGACCAAAAGGCCGCGTCGCAGCCACCCTCGCGCTGGCCGGCGTGGTGCTGCTCTGGGGCCTGCGCGACTTCGAGCATCGCCGCGCGGTCGGTGCCCTCGCCGCCCGCACTTATGAAGGCGCTGATCCGCTGCGCGTTTCCGCCTATCCTTCGTTGGCTGATCCGTTTCATTGGTACGGCGTAGTCGAGACTCCAGCTTTTTTCGCGCTGGCTCCGGTAAATTCTCTGGGACCGGAAGTCGATCCCGACGACCATCTCGACATTCGCTACAAGCCGGAAGAAACGCCAGTCACACTAGCTGCCAAAAAATCTTATCTCGGGCGCGTGTACCTCGACTGGGCCCAGTATCCAATCACCGAGACCGAGGCGCTTGATCCGCCAGACGGCGGCTACATCGTGAACTTTCTGGATTTGCGCTTCGTGCAATTGCCCGGCCCGCTAAACCGCGGAGGCGGACCGCGGCGCCCGCTCGGCGCGGGCGTCCAGATCGACCGGAATCTCCGCGTAGTCGGGGATGTCTACAGTTCCGGCAAGAATCGTGTGCTAGTCCCCGAACCGCGTTAAGTAACGATCGTGCTCATGTGAGGACAGCCGTCCCGGCTGTCCGCTTCGCGTAGCGAAGCTTCTTAGGATGATGAGGCCGCATGCGCACGCTTGACGTACCCGCCTTCCCGCGCCCAGAATAATGATTCCGAGGTGCTCATGCTGCCCTACCTATTCGTCCTACTCGCGATAGCAGTCCGCTTCATACCGTTCATGGGACCGTTGAATGTCCTGCCCCATGCCTGGCACTTCACTCCGCTGGCGGCGTCGCTGCTGTTCTTCGGAGCCCGTGGTTCCCGGCGTCAGCTGTGGATTCCGCTGGTGTTGCTGGCGGCGACCGACGTGGTCCTTACCAAGTTCATCTATTCGTACCCGTTGACTTGGGACCATCTCGTCACCTTCGCCTGGTACGCGGCAATTCTCTGGCTCGGCACCAACCTGCGCGAGAAGTCCGGTCCTGTCCGCGTGGTAGGCGCCGCGCTCACCAGCTCAATTTCGTTCTTCCTGATCAGTAATTTCGCAGCGTGGGCCGCCTATACCGATATGTATCCCAGAACTTTCCACGGCGTGATGATGTCCTACGCTGCCGGGCTCCCATTCTTCCGCGGCACAGTCGAGAGCGACCTGTTCTTCTCGATCGCGTTTTTCGGAACTCCAGTTTTCCTGCACGCGCTCTCCGGCTGGATGCACAAAACTTCCGGCGACCACATCGCCGCTGCCTAGAAATTGCGCACAGAATGATTGCGGGGACAGGCGCCTCGCGAGCCTGCCCTGAGCGAAGCCGAAGGGTCCAGTTGAGCGCAGTGACGCGTGGCAGCGCCGGGCTAGTTCGCCGCTCTCGGTCTTTTGCTCCTCCACCGCAGCAGCCAAATCAACCCTCCCAGCACAACTACCGCCAGCACCCAATAAAAGTGTTGCCGGAACAGCGCTCCCACCAACCCAACAATCTGCGGCCCGAACCAGAGAGTCAGCAGCGAGAGCACGAGAAAGCGCACAAATCTTCCCGCGAAGATGGCCGCCATAAAGTCGCGGAACCGCATCTCAAACACCGCTGCCCCTAGCACAAAGATCTTGAACGGCATCGGCGGCGGCAGCATTCCAGGAAACATCAGCGCCCAGAATTCGTGCTGCTCAAACGAACGGTGAATCTGCTGAAAACGCTCTTCTGAAATCCGTCTGCGCAAAACCTTCTCGCCGCCCAGATACCCAATGACATAAAGCGGAACGCTGCCCAGCGCCGAACCAAGCGAAGCCATGACCACGTAGAACAGCAACTGCCGGTGATCCTTGTACACATAAAACGCCACAATCGCGTCGACCGGCATGCCCAGCAGCGCGGAATCTGCAAAAGCGATCGCGAACACGCCCCAAATTCCCAGCGGCGTCAGCAAATGCAGAATCCACGCCGTGTACTTCGCCAGGATGTGTCCGATGGTTTTCAAAGGAATTCAGTCTACGTGAAAACTCACGGCGTCATTCACACGACTGAAACATTTCGCGTCCATTCGCCCCTAAACCCTTTGTTTACTCACACGTTACCTTTGAGTGATGACTGCACCGATTTTGATGCATATTTCATCAGCCCTTAACATTCGCTTGCTACAACTAAATTGTGGATCTGCATAGCTACAACACGCTGATCCTTTCCGACCTGCATCTCGGTGCAGAGACCAGCCATGCCCGCGAAGCCACGCGCGTGCTCAAGGAAAACCAGTTTCAGCGTCTGATCCTGCTGGGTGACATTTTTGCCGACCTCAACTTCGCCCGCCTCACCAAGGACCACTGGAAGTTCCTCGGCTACATTCGCAAGCTCTCGAATCCCAAGCGCAATATCGAGGTCGTTTGGGTGGAAGGCAATCACGACCACGGGCTCACCAACATCATGTCGCACCTGGTGGGCGTCCGCGTCTACCAGCACTACACTTGGCAGTACGACGGACTCCGCCACATCGCGATCCACGGCCATCAATTCGATGGCTTCCAGGTGAGCAATGTCAAGCTCAGCACACTAGGCACATCGCTTTATCTGCAACTGCAGAAACTCGATTTCAAGAGCAAGCCGATCGTTCGGCTGATTGACCGGCTGAACACGCGCTGGCTCCGCATGTCGTCGAAAGTATCCGCGGGAGCGCTGCACTACGCGCGCCAGCACCAGGCCGGGCGTATTTTCTGCGGCCACACTCACGAGGCCGCCCACGTCGAGCAGGATGGCATTCACTACTACAACTCAGGCGGCTGGGTCGGTTCCCGCCTTACTTATCTCACCGTTGACGAACAGGGGGTTCGCATCCATGAATTTGACGAGCATGAGTTTAACGAGCACGAATACACAGAGCGAGCTGACGATCGTGATTCCAGCCAGGAACGAAGCCAAGCTGATTCCGAATCTGCTGACTTCGCTGACCAAGCAGGACTACTCGAAGATGTCGAGTACGAGAGTGTTGGTCGCTGACGCCAACTCCACGGACGGCACTCCAGAAATTGTTCTCGGCTTCCGCGACCGCCTGAACGTCAGCGTGATCCGCGGGGGAATGCCCTCAGTCGGTCGCAACCTCGGCGCGGCCCGGGCCGAGAGCACCTACGTTCTCTTTCTCGATGCCGATATCGATCTCGCGCATCCTTCGTTGGTGCGCCGTGCCGTCGAACTCGCCCATCGCAAGCAGCTTCATTGCGTAACTACAAACATCCTCTGCCGGGGCGGCAGCTGGGTTGACAAGCTGTTCTACGCAGGCAACGATTTCTTCCAGTACCTCTCGCAACTCCATCATCCCTTCGCCACAGGCATGTTCATGCTGTTCGATCTGAAGAAGTTTCACGAACTCGGCGGATTCCACGAACAGGTTCTCTTCGCCGAGGACTACCTGCTCAGCCAGCAAGTCGAGCGGAAACGCTTCGGCATCGTCCGCGGCGGCGTCTATACCACCAACCGCCGCTTCCAGAAGATGGGGCATTGGCGCGTGGGCTGGCTATTCCTGAAAACCGCGATGAACTACTGGAACGAAAACTACTTTCTGCGGGATCACAAATACTGGCAGACCTAGGCCCCGGACTCACCGGTTTTGGTCACAGCGTTTCTTGGTGGCCACACAAAGCGGGATCCAGCCAACCAGCTGGATCCTGTTTTCGCGTTCGCCCTGACGGCGCTTCCGGCTTTTCTTCAGAAGCGAAGCACAATTCCCGTCGACAGCCGCACATTGTTTTGTGTCGCTCCAAAGAAACGCGTCTGTACGTAGTCTCCCTGAAAGCGCCACGCGACGGGGCGAATAATTTTGTAATCGAGCCCGCCGCCGAGCGCGGTCGCAAACGAAGTATTGGAGCCAAACCCACTAGTATTCACGTGCCCGCCTCCGAACAGTGCCTGCGCGAATGGCCGGAATTTCCGTACAGAGATGGACACTCGAGGCCCGAAGAGGAAGTTCTGCTCGTGGGAGATCACGTTCTGACAGCTAATCTGCCCCGGCCCGGAACCCGCCGGCTGTACAGGTGGAATACAGATGGAAGCGTTACCATAATGTTCGCTGAAGTCAGCCACCATGCCGACCCAGGGTATGATCTTGCCCTCAAAGGTCCCCTCCCACCCATTCAGATTCGAGCGGCCTGTCTCAACCGGCAAAGCGCTCGCATTGTAGTAAGAGTAGCCGAAGAAGACATTAACGCTGGTCGGAACCTGAGCGCTTGCCAGACCCGCGAACAGTATCAGTGCAAGAACAATCAATCCGATTTTCCGCATAGCCATCCTAACCTCAGCCCTATAACCCTGGCCGAATTACAAAGTCGCGGAAAAGTTAGATGCCAGCGAATGGAAAATCGTCAACTACAGGTCTGCAGGGCCAGCGGCGCGTTCTCTCTCAGAAGCGCCAGACCAGCCCGGCCGATCCCCGGAAGTCGTTCTGCGTCGCGCTCAAGAAGTGGGTGCGGCTGTAATCGAACTGCAGCCGCCATGAAAAGTTTTTAAGGAACAGAAGCTGAAACTTGCGGTCTACGCCGCCGCCAAGGTCTTCCTCAACCGGATAACGCGTCGTGCCGCCTGAAGATGTTCGTTGTATCCCGCCCAGCAGATGCACGAACGGGCGCCACTTTCCATACTGCATGGAAACTCGCGGCCCAATCAGAAGGTTATATTGCTGCACCCCCTGCCGATAGAAGCCGCTTCCATCCGCCACGAAGCTCAGGAAGGAGAAGCGGCGCAGAGCGTAGTCCTCAAAGGACGCATTCCATCCCCTGAATGTTAAGCGGTTTACCACATCCACGTTATCGGCATAAGCGGCTCCGACATACACATTTCCACTCGGGAGCAGTCCCCCGCCGCTATGATCTCCGCCGGACTGTTGTGCTTTGGATAGGGTTGGGAACAGCATCAAGCTCAGGAACGCCAGAACCACGGCTGCGGTTTTTGACACGAAAATGAGTCCTCCAAGGCATTTATGCCAGCAGCAAATTCTACCTGAATGCGCGAAATTCGTTAGGCCTCTCCTTAGATGCTCTGTAACGGAGAGCTAGGATGCCCCCAGTCCCTCAAAATTCTGCGGTGCAGGACTGGGACGTTTTGCTCAAAAATTACACTCTTTTCATGATTCCGAAACCCCTCGCCGCTCGTCTATCTATTAGCATGGAACCCACGGACAACAATTGGCAAGCATGGCCGCAGCCGTACTCGTTGGCTGCCTTTGGTACGCAAGATAAGGAGTTGGCCTTGAAACTCAGTCTGGAAACTCGCAATCGCGGCGACGTTATGGTTGTTCACTGCCAGGGGCGCATCGTCTATCGTGACGAGGCCGCAGCCCTGTCGCGCCTGGTTGGTGAAATCCTCGAAAACGGTGGCAAAGTCGTTCTTGATCTCAGCGGTGTCAGCTCCATCGATAGCGCCGGCATCGGCGAATTGGCTTTCCTCTATACTTGGGCGCGTTCCCAGAACGCGGACTTGAAGTGTGCCAGTCCCAGCCCACTCGTGCGCGAACTTCTGGATCTTACGAACCTGGATTCAGTCCTCGAAATTCACCCCAGTGTGCCCGAAGCTCTAGCAGCGTTCCAGCCCGCCGAAGCCTGCGCCGACTGCTGATTCGCCTCGGCTCAAGCATACATGCCCGGTTTGGATTTCTGATTGTCATCCTGAGGCGGGCGTTCTTTGCCCGTCGAAGGGCGCGTTTGGCTCGCTTCCTTTAACTCTCCCGCTGAAATCGATACCGCCCGGCCCGCTCCAGCGCCACCGCCTCGGCTACTTTCAGAAGCGCCCGCGCCGCATGGGAAAGTCCCGCTTCCTTGCGGTAGATCAGGCGCAGCTTCCGTTGCACCCGCAGTTCCCTCACCGGAATCCGCACCAGCTCTCCCCGCGCCAATTCCGCCTCCACGCTGATCTCCGGCATGAACGCGACTCCATTTCCCATAGCCACGAATTGTTTGATCGCCTGCAACGTCGGCAGTTCAAGCCCCATGTGCAGCGGCGTTTTGTGCTTTTCGAATGTCTGCAGAACTTTCTCGCGGTAGGGCGACGAAACAATATGCGCGACAAACGATTCTGCCCCGAGCTGCCGGATGCTCACCTCCCGCGCCGAGGCCAGCGGATGCTTTGGCGGCACCACGAGCACCAGCTCATCCAGGTATGTCACCACCGAGTGCAGCCGCGGCTCCTCGGGCTTGTAAGACAGCACCCCAAGCTCCGCACTGTGCTGCAACACATCGTCCGGAATGCGGCTGCCCAGCGCTCGCTGCACCGTGATCTTGATCATGGGATGCAGCCGCCTGAACTCCGCCAGCACCGGCAGCAGATAAAGCGCCGTGAACTCATTGGCCGCGATCACCAGCTTGCCCTTCTGCAACTCCCGCAGCGAAGCCAGAGATTCATGCGCGTCGTGCCGCAGATTCAGCAGTTTTTCGGCGTATTCATACAGCACTTGCCCTGCGTCAGTTAGAACTCCTTCCCGCGAGGAGCGGTCGAGCAGAGCCTCGCCCAGTTCATCCTCCAGCTTGCGGATGGTTTGGCTCACGGCCGACTGGGTGCGGTGCAGCTTCTCCGCCGCCCGCGAGAACCGGTGCTCCCGCGCCACCGCCAGAAAGACTTCCAGCTGCGAAAGTTCCATTTACCATCCCCTTATGCCAACTTCAACAATCATTAGCAAATCTTATCATAGAAGAATAACTAATGATCACTGAAGAATTATAAGTTTCGCTTCAACCGCATTTCCTCGTACGATAAAGACTCACAGCGGCATAACGACCCCATGGCCACAGACCAGGTCCAAATCAGAGTTTTCGACACCACCCTGCGTGACGGAGAGCAGTCCCCTGGTTGCAGCATGAACCACCAGGAGAAATTGCGCCTGGCGCACCAACTCGACCGTCTCGGTGTCGATGTGATCGAGGCCGGGTTTCCCATCGCCTCCGACGGCGACTTTGAAGCCGTGAAGGCCATCGCCGCCGTCATTCGCCGTCCCATTATTGCGGGACTATGCCGCGCCTGCCGCCCCGATATCGAGCGCGCCTGGGAAGCTCTGCGAGACGCCGCCCACCCGCGCATCCATGTCTTCCTGGCGACTTCTGACATTCACCTGAAGTACAAGCTGCGCATCAGTCGCGACGAATGCCTCGCCCAGGCCCGCGAAGCCGTGGCCTTCGCCAGGTCGCTTTGCCCTGACGTCGAATTTTCCCCCGAAGACGCCACGCGCACCGACCCTGAATTTCTCTGCCAGGTGCTCGATGCCGTTGTCGCAGCCGGCGCCACCACGCTCAATATTCCGGATACCGTTGGCTTCACCGTACCCGCCGAGTTCGGCGAGCTGATCGCAACCATCCGCCGCCGCGTCAAGGGAATCGAGAACGTCACTATCTCTGCCCATTGCCACAACGATCTCGGCATGGCTGTCGCCAATACCATGGCGGCCATCACCGCTGGGGCCCGCCAGGTCGAATGCACCATCAATGGCATTGGCGAGCGCGCAGGCAACGCGTCGCTCGAAGAGATCGTCATGGCCATGCGGGTTCGTCGCGATCGCTATCCGTACGAAACGGCCATCGCCGCCGAACATCTGTTTCCTGCCAGCCAGTTGCTCAGCGAGATCACCGGCGTCCCCGTGCAGCCCAACAAGGCCATCATCGGACGCAACGCCTTCGCTCACGAAGCCGGCATCCACCAGGATGGCGTTCTCAAGAATCCGTTGACCTACGAAATCATGACGCCGCAATCCGTCGGCGTGCCCGATTCTAAACTCGTGCTGGGCAAGCACTCCGGCCGTCACGCCCTTGCCATACGCTGCGAGCAACTCGGCTACCAGTTCGACCGCCGCGCTCTCGATGACATCTATCGTCGCTTCGTGCGCCTCGCCGATAAAATCAAGCACGTCGAGGATCACCATCTCCTCGAGTTGATCCGCGACACGCACAAGCCCGCTGGATCGGCCACTCCACTTTTCGAACCGCTTCAAACACCCGTCGCGGCCGCCGCCAGCGCAACCAACCCCGAACCAGTCCGGCCATTCCCGATGGCGCCCCAACCTAACGCCTTCGGTGTGCCCGTCGCTCCCGAGCACCACCACGACCAGCAGCAGGAAGATTATCTTTGGGGCGTATAGCAGTATCTTCGGCAGCTCCGGAAAAGTTTATCCGGGGACAGCCGGCCTAGGCTGTCCCTCGGGCGGAGTCCGGCCTGCACGCCGTAACCACTTTCCATTAAACTAATCCCCGCATGCTACTCAACCTAACCATCCTCCCCGGCGACGGCATCGGCCCCGAAGTCACCGAGCAAGCGGTGCAAGTTCTGCAGGCGGTTGCCGACGCATTCGGCCACCAGCTCCAGCTCCAAAGAAAAAACATTGGCGGCGCCGCACTATCTGCGGTGAATGATCCTCTTCCCGCAGACACGATCCAGGCATGCTTGTCGTCTTCCGCGGTCCTGCTCGGCGCCGTAGGCAGTCCCGCCTTCGACCACTATCCCCAGCACCTTCGCCCCGAAGCCGGACTCCTCCGCCTGCGCCGCGAACTAGGCGCCTATGCGAATCTGCGTCCGGCGATCTGTTTCCCCGCCCTCGAAGATTGTTCTCCACTGCGCGCCGATCTAGTACGCGGCACCGACATAATGATTGTCCGCGAGTTACTGGGAGGCCTCTATTTCGGAGAACCGCGTTCCATCGCAGGCGCACCAGGGACACGCGTCGCCACCAACACCATGACGTACGGCGAACCAGCCATCGAGCGTATCGCCCGCGTTGCCTTTGACCTCGCAGCAAAGCGCCGCCAGAAAGTTCTCTCCGTCGACAAAGCCAACGTTCTCGAGTGTTCCCGCCTATGGCGCGAAGTCGTCACCCGCTGCGCGAAAGATTATCCGGGAGTGCAACTCTCCCACATGTATGTAGATTCCGCCGCCATGTCGCTGGTGCAGCGCCCAAAAGATTTCGACGTAATACTCACCGAAAACATGTTCGGCGACATTCTCTCCGACCAGGCTGGTGGAGTAGTAGGATCGCTAGGCCTGCTAGCCTCAGCCGGCATCGGGGGTCCGGTCGGCGTGTACGAGCCTGTCCATGGCTCAGCACCAGACATCGCCGGCAAAGGAATCGCAAATCCGCTCGGCGCAATTCTTTCTGCCGCGCTCTTGCTGCGCCATTCTTTTCAACTCGACCAGGAAGCGGCCTGCATCGAGAATGCCGTCGGCAAGGTGCTGAATCAAGGCTATTGCACCGCCGACCTGGTCCGTGCTGCGCAAACGCCAACCTCAACTTCCGAGATGGGACATCAGGTTGTTGAAGCTGTGAAGGAATTGGCTGCGTCCGCGAAACGCAAGTCAGCCTGACTCAAACTCTCGGCGCAGGTCCTCCCGGCGCTGTTTTAACGGGCTGCGCTCCCGCCGCCGAGCCGACATCATATTTCCCCGTCAAGTCATACCAGCGAATCCGCAGCATCTCCCAAAACATGCGCGCCCCATCCATCACCGGATGAATCCGTGTATCTCCGCTGTGTCCCCAGCACACCGGTACTTCCTCCACGCGAAATCCAAACTTGCGCGCCAGAAAAAGAATCTCCGGATCAAAACCCCAGCGCTCGATGCGTTCCAGCGGAAAAATCGTCTGTGCAGCCCGCCGCGTGAAAGCTTTGAAGCCGCATTGCGTGTCTTTGAACTGCAGCCCCAGAATAATCCGCAGCAACAAGTTGAAGACTCTTCCAAAAAGTTGCCGGTGCAGCGATTGCCGCCGCGTTTGCAATTCCGCCCGCAGCCATCGCGAACCAATAGCGATGTCCGCGCCCCCGGCCAATGCCGCCAGCAACTTCGGCATCTCTTCAATCGGCGAAGACAGATCCGCATCGCTGAACACCACCACGTCGCCCCGTGCATTCAGCATCCCATTGCGCACCGCATAGCCCTTGCCGCGGTTCCCCGGATTCTCCACCAGCCGCAACATCGGATTCCTCTCCGCAAACCCGCGCACTAGGTCCGCCGTGTTATCGCGCGATCCATCATTCACCACAATCACTTCCGCACTCCATCCCTGTTCGCGCAAATATCCCAGCACCTTCTCCAGGGTAGCGGCCAGCCGCGCGCCTTCGTTATAGGCAGGAATAACGATGCTGTAAGCAATGTCCATGAACCTGTGCACGCCTCAGGAAAAGGCTGCGCAATTGTACGTCGTAAAGAGCCGGTTGAGGAAACAGAGAACCGAAATCCCGTGTCCAATTGCTGGGAACTGACAACTGCCGTCCTAAGCGACGGTGCGTTTGTCCACCAGCATGCCGAAAAACTCATTCACCAGTTCAGCGTCCCACAAGCCCTGGCGGGCTTCTACGCGCATGGTTTGCGCTGCGTCATCATGCGACAGCGACGGCTTGTAAGGCCGCGCCGTGCGCAGCGCATCGTATACGTCCACCACCTGCAAAACCCGCGGCAGCAGCGGAATCTCGCTCGCCCGCAACCCATCCGGATACCCCGACCCATCCGCATGCTCATGATGATGCCGGATGATCGGCAGCACCAGCCGCAAAGACTTCAGCGGCTTGCAGATATTTTCCCCCGTCACCGGATGCTGCTTCATGATCGCCCACTCCTGAAGCGTCAGGTCGCTGCCTTTTTTCAGAATGTCATCCGGCACTGCGATCTTGCCCAGATCGTGCAGAAATCCCCCGCGCCGCAGCGCCACAATCGAATCTTCGTCCAGTCCCAGGTGTCGTCCCAAATCCGCAGCCCGCGCCGCCAGCCGTTCGCAGTGCCCCTCGGTATAAGGGTCGCGTCCCTCCACAATCAGACCCAGCGTGCACAGCACGGAATCCGCTGTCTCCAACTCATCGGTAAATTCCTTCACTCGCAGCAGCGACTTCACCCGCGCTGTCAACTCCTCCGCCAGCACCGGTTTGTTCAGAAAGTCATCGGCTCCAGCTTCAATTCCCCGCACCTTGTCGGTGCTGTCGCTCAGTCCCGTGATCAGCACAAAAGGAATCAGACGCGTCGCCGGATCCCCTTTGAGTTCCCGGCATAATTCATAGCCCGACTTCCCCGGCATCCTCACATCCGACAGAATCAGATCAGGCGCCTGCCGCCGTACCTCCGCCGCTGCTTCTTCCGCATCGCTCGCCGTCACCACGTCATAGCCGCGTTGGGCGAGCAACTGGCTCATCAGCCCCGTAATAGTAGGATGGTCGTCGACCACCAGAATCCGGGGCACACGCCGCCCCGTCCATAACCCACTCATGCTTAAATCAGAAGCCGGTTCTCGCTGGGAAGTTGTCCGGCCCTCAACACTCACAGCCGGACGGAAATCACGGGGGAAAATCATTGCGCACTTGCTCTTTCCATCAATTCTACTGCAATCTCACCCTCAACTGCGCGCACGCATTACTCAACAGCCAATCAATCGTGCCTCGATTGGTTAGCCTCTCCTCCCACTTCGGAACCCAATATCGAAATTCACGCGCGATTTGTGACCTCTGACCTTGTCCTCCCGCCTGTTTCCTGCTTAACCTCGGCCATGCTCCGCTTCTTCCAATGCCATCTCCGCATAGCGCTGGCGCTCTCCATCTTCGTCACCCCAGCGAGCGCCGTCGCCGCGACCAAAACCCACGTCATCACTTTCGGCAAATGGACTGCGGTGCAGTGGTTCCCCGAGACCGGAGACGGTGCAGCCGACGAGAAACCGCTTACTATGAAAGTCCGCCCTCTTGTCGTTGACACCCACGTCAAGGAGTTCACGCTAGGCCCCACTCACGACGTAACCGATCGCCTCTTCGTAGTGCGCCGCGCTTTCCGCGTCAATGACAGCCTTCCCCAAGAATCAACGTCCCCGCCCCACTGGCAATGGCAGCCCGGCGGATGGCTTCTCGTCGATCGCGCGACCGGGCACATCTCGCTCCTCAATCTGCCCGACTTTGACGTCTTCTACTCCGCCGCCAGTTGGTACCGCGATTACGCGGCTTACTGCGGAGTCTCCGATGACAGCAAAAAAGTTTACGCAGTCGTAGCCCAAATCAACCGCCGCAAGCCCATTCTCAAGAAGCCTATCGAGGGCGAGAACATCATCGACAAAGAAACGAAAGATGCCCCGGCCGACTCCGCCTGCCCCGCACCAGCTTGGCAACGAACTCCCGCCCGCATAACCTTCGAGCCCGCAGGCGCGCCCAAACAAACCTTCGCCATCCGCGGCCACGTCGTAGATTTGTTGAACGAGAGTGAAGAGAAAGACGAAAAAGCCTCAAAATAGATCGAGACCCCACCTAAGAAACTTGATCACTGATCACTAGTCACTGACCACTGACCACTGCTATATTGCCTCCACCGTCGGCAGTTCCTCGGCGACGGTCCTCTCTTTCACCTTAGCGCTAGTCACCAGAATCACCGACATCACTACGATCACACTCCCCATAACAATGAAGCGGTCCACGCGCTCGTGCAGCACCAACCATCCCAGAAAAACCGCGACTACCGGATTCACATAAGCGTAGGTCGAAACTTTCGAAGTAGGCACATGCTCTAGCAACCATATATAAGCCGTGTATCCGATCCACGATCCGCACACCACCAGATACAGCACCGCGCTCACGCCGCGCGCTGTCCAGCGAGCGTGCGCGAAATCTCCCACGACCAGGGCAAACAACAAGTTGGCCGCGCCCGCCGCCGTGACCTGCCATCCGGTCGCGCTGAACACATCCATCCCGGACTGCCAGCGCTTCGACAGCACCGATCCCAGCGCCCAGGAAAACGATCCTCCCAGCAGCGAGACCGATGCCCAAAACTCGCGTCGGCCCAGCGCCGAACTCGAGTGCAACTCCGGCCAGAACAAAACGAGCAGCCCAACCATCCCCAGACCGAGCCCAGCCTTGCCCCGCCACGAAATGTGATGGTCGCCCAGCAACAATGAATCCAGCACCAGAAACCACAACGGTGTGATCGCGATAATCAAAGCCGCCAGCCCCGAAGGCACAGAAAGTTCCGCCCACGACAGCGTCAGGTTCCCACCCATCAGCAGCAAAATCCCGACCACCGAAGCCAGCGCGATCTGCCGCGCCGAATACCAGACCCGCCGTCCCGTCGCCGCACTCACTGCCAACATCACCACCCCTGCAATCGAAAACCGTACCCCGCACATCAGCGCTGGAGGAATCGTCTGCACCGCAATGTCGATAGCAAGATAGGTCGACCCCCAAAATAAATACACCAGCGCAAAGGCAAGAATCACCGCAAACCGGCTTGGGCTCTGAGTTCTGGACATGTAAGTGAGAAAGCGGGGAAGCTAAAACATATCAGACGAGGACCAACAGAACTAAGATTCTAAACTTGCCGTACATCCGGAATTGAAGGTGTCGAAGAAGTAAAAATGAAAATGTCGGGATAGCCGCCCCCGGGTTGCCTTTGACTGGCCACTGACCACTGGTTACTGGCCACTGATTTTTAGGGGGTTACGCCACTGCATCGCCTCAAGCTATAATGGCGTTTAGTGATAGTGATGTCGATGGCTAGCAATGCTGCGCAACGTTTCCAACTCGTGTCCGCCCAACTCGTGTCCGCCCAACTCGCATCTACCCGAGTGCTGGCTACACTGTCTAGTTTGTCCAAGGCGCTATCGGGCGAATCTTCCGTCGCGCCTGCGTCCCAGCCTCTTCGGTAGCGACTAGCAAATCCTCCGCCTGACTTTCTCGGTTTCACGTGCTCGAACCAGAGCCGCGCGTCCGAGTGCCTTTTACCGACCACCGGCCAATAACCACTGGCCACTGCCTTACGGAGGATTCCAATGACCACGAAAACTATGACTGCCGGACCCGCTGTTAGTGGACCAAAGGTCAAGACCGCCCTGCCCGGCCCCAACGCCAAGCGCGTTCTAGCCGGCGACGAGAAATATATTTCGCCGTCCTACACCCGTTCGTATCCGCTCGTAGCCAAGAGCGGACGCGGCATCGTCATCACCGACGTCGACGGCAACGAGTTCTATGACTTCTCCGCCGGCATTGCCGTCACTTCAACCGGCCACTGCCATCCGCACGTGGTCGCCGCGATGCAGAAGCAAGCCGCCGAACTCATCCACATGTCGGGCACCGACTTTTATTACGAAAGCATGGTCACGCTAGCCGAGCGCCTGTCAAAGATCGCTCCCATGCCCGGACCGCACAAGATCTACTACGGCAACTCCGGCGCAGAGGCCGTCGAGTGCGCCCTCAAGCTCGCGCGGTACCATACGAACAGGTCGAACATTATTGCGTTTTTCGGCGCGTTTCATGGACGCACCATGGGTGCGCTTTCGCTTACCGCCTCGAAACCCCAGCAGCGGCGGCGCTTTTCGCCGCTTCTCGGCGGCGTGACGCACGTCCCCTATCCCGATCTTTATCGCGGACGCAAAGATGCTGCGCAGGATCCTGACGCGTTCGCGCTGAGCTGCGCTCGCTTTATTGAGGAGAAGCTGTTCAAGACCACGCTCCCTCCGGAGGAAGTGGCCGCGATCTTCATCGAGCCTGTGCAGGGCGAGGGCGGATACGTAGTCGCTCCAACCATCTTCATGCAGGAGCTGCGCCGCATCTGCGATCGTCACGGCATTCTCCTTGTCGTGGATGAGGTTCAGAGCGGCATCGGCCGCACCGGCAAGTGGTGGGCGGTTGAGCACACCGGCGTGGAGCCGGACATGGTCCTCATTGCGAAAGGCATTGCCTCGGGGATGCCGCTCGGTGTGGTGATGACGCGCTCCGAAATCATGGACTGGGTGCCCGGTTCGCACGCCTCAACCTTTGGCGGGAATCCCGTGTGCATCGCCGCCGCGCTGGCCACGCTCGACGTGATCGAGAAAGAACATCTGCTCGAGCACTCCGCCGAAGTAGGCGCGCACATGCTGAAGCGCATGTCCAGCTGGCCCGCTAAGCTGAAGCTGGTGGGCGATGTCCGCGGCCGCGGCCTGATGATCGGCGTCGACATCGTCAAAGATAAGTCGACCAAGGAGTACGCCGCCGCTGAGCGCGACCTGATCGTCGAGAAGGCCTTCGAACACGGCGTGCTGTTCCTCGGCTGCGGCCCCAGCTCAGTCCGCCTGTGCCCGCCGCTTGTGGTGACCAAAGAAGAAGCCGACGTCGCCATGGACGTGCTGGAAGAGTGCATCCAGGAAGTGGGAAAGTAGAAGCAAGCCATAGTTAGGATCGGGAGTATGAGTGGCCCATTCAAGCCGTCTTTTGGCTTGAATGGGCAGTTCTATAGAACGACTCGCGGAGACAATCCGAGGGTTGATATACTTCGCGGTCAGTTCGCGTGAGAAAAGGAACGTCGGAGGCCCAGTGCTGCGCTCACCAATCCCACGGTTCGTTCTATTATTTTTGTTTGCCATCTCTGCTGCAGCGCAGCAGACTCCTCCGCAGCCAATGCCGCCGACGAAGCCGATCTTCAAGCTTGAGGAAGTCATGATTCCCGTGCGCGACGGCGTTCGCCTCCAGACCGTTATCCTCTCTCCAGTCGATCAAACCGGCCCGCTGCCTATTCTGTTTCGACGCACTCCCTACGGCGTCCCCGAGAAGCCGCCTGAACAGATGCCGCCCGCCATAAAAGAGCTGGCCCAGGACGGCTACATCTTCGTCATCCAGAATCTTCGCGGGCGCTTTAAATCGGAGGGCACGTTCAATCTTTCCTCCTGGGTGGACCTCGGCGATCCCAAGGCCACCAACGAGACCACCGATGCCTACGATTCGATCGACTGGCTCGTGAAAAACGTCGCGAACAACAATGGGAACGTTGGCATGTACGGTGTTTCCTATGACGGGCTGACGACCGCACTCACCCTTCTCCACCCACACCCGGCGCTGAAAGCCATCAGCGAGCAGGCCTCACCTGTAGATCAATGGATGAACGACGATGACCATCGCTACGGCGCCCTGCGCGAGAGTTACGACTTTGAATATGCCGTGATGGAGCAGGCCGACAAGAACAAGAACACTCATTTCGATTTTGAGACTTACGACACTTACCAGTGGTATCTCGATCTCGGGCCGCTCTCCAACATCAACGCGAAGTATCTTCACGGATCAATTCCTTATTGGAATGCGAGCGTCGACCATCCCGACTACGACGATTTCTGGAAGAAAGAAGCCTGGGTGAATCAGTTGCACGCTTCCACTGTTCCCAACCTCAACGTTGCCGGATTCTGGGACCAGGAAGATCCCTGGGGCCCATGGCAAATCTTCCGCCACGCTGAGGAGAACGACCCGCAACACACGAACTTCATCGTTGCCGGGCCGTGGTATCACGGCGAGTGGCAAACTCCCAAGGCCGACAGCATTGGCCTCGTTCCTTTCGCAGGACACGAAACCGCCCGCGAGTTCCGCGAGAACATCGAGGCCCCATTCTTCCGTTATTACCTGCACGACAAGGGGGAGAAGCCGGCGTGGCAGGCCAGCACATTTCAAAGCGGATCGAACACCTGGCACACTTACCCGGAGTGGCCTCCGAAGAATGCGAAGCCCACCAATCTCTACCTGCATGCAGACGGGAAACTTTCTTTTACTGCGCCCGAAGAGTCGAAGAACGGAAAGCCTTATCGCGAGTACGTTTCCGATCCTGCGAATCCCGTGCCCTATCGCCAGCGCCCCATTTCGCCGACGTATCCCGCCGGTGACTGGCGCACGTGGGAGGTTGCCGACCAGCGCTTTGTCGATCACCGTCCTGACGTGCTTTCCTTCGTGAGCGATCCGCTCGACCACGATCTGACCGTTACGGGACCGCTCGCGGCCAATCTGTTTGCCTCAACTTCCGGCACCGACAGCGATTTCATCGTCAAGCTGATCGACGTCTATCCCGACAACGCGCAGAAAAACGACTGGAATCCAGACGAAGGCCCAAAGCCCGGACAATACGCGCAGTCGCTGAATGGCTACGAGCTACCCATTGCCATGGAGGTGCGCCGCGGCCGCTATCTCGCGAGCTACGAGAAACCGCACGCTCTCAAGCCGGATCAGCCCACGCAATGGAACATCCCGCTGCGCGACCACGACCATGTTTTCCTCAAAGGACACCGCATTATGGTCCAGATTCAATCCACGTGGTTTCCGGTGATCGACCGCAATCCGCAGAAGTTCTTGCCTAGTATTTATAAAGCAGCGGCGTCTGACTTCGTTCCCGCGACCCAGAGAATCTATTGCTCCACCACGATGCCTTCGCAGTTGGTCTTGCCGGTCGTACCGTGAAAGAGCAAAGGAGGTGGGACACTGCGACTCAGACGATGTAGCTAAGTCTGTGACATTTGAACATCCCCACTCTAAATTTCGCAAAGAACGCGAAATTTAGAATGGGCCACCCATCAATCGGCTGTCAGCGAGGCTTCTTTTTCTCCGGCTTCGGGCGGGGCAGGCGCCAGGCTTCGCGGTAATGCTCGTAGCGGTAGGTGTTTGGCGCGTGGGGTTGCATGGGGAAGAGCATTGGGCTTATCGGGTTAAGGCCTCAGTTGAAGAGGACCGGAGCCGGGATGAGGTACCAGGCTTTTTGAGGGACGACGTAACCGGCGAAGAAATCCAGTAGATCGAGGGTGTATTTCCGGCTGTTGAAGTTGGTATTGAACTGACAGCGGTATCCGGTGTCGACGCGGTAGCTGGTGGACTTGACCTGGACTCTGACGACACGGGTGCCGAAGTTGAGGGCGACGTCGAAGGGTTGGGAGTCTCCCCAGGGCTTCAGGACGGTGAAACCGCGGCCGAGGGCTTCGGCGATGAACTGGGCTTCCACCCATTCGCCGCGTTCTTTGAAGGTCCTGAACTTGGGCATGCTACTCCTCGGGCCGTTGCGGAATCGAGATTCGAGCAAGAGAAAAGGCGCGGCCCATGGGCCGCGCCTCGTTTTTCTGAATTTTTAGTCTATATATTCAGTATAGCAATTTGACAGGGGTAAACCCGCCACGTTTCCGGGAAATATATCTCGGCTGCTTTGAGGGACTTAGGGTCGATCGTGTATTTCTTGCCTATTGACAAGATTTTGGCGGTTTCCCGGTTTGGCAGGGATCAGTCGCTGCCTTCGGCTTTCGCTCAGCGCAGACTCTCCCGCGTTCTTCGTGACGAGCACCTAACAAACTCTTTACACTGCCGTGACGGGCAGGCGGCGGTCGTTCCTTACACTTATCCAATAGATCAATCCGATAGCGAGGGCGGGTGGGAATCCAATGAGACTTACCAAGCTGGCGTTAGGGATACTGGCAATTTGCATGTGGCTGGGAGCCACCAGTGCCTATGGCCAGAGTAAAGCGATCGATGTAAAACAATCCAGCATGAAGATTCGAGTCTTCAAGTCCGGAGCGTTTTCCGCGTTCGCTCACGATCACGAGATCGAGGCTCCGATCGCGGAGGGGAAGATCGATTCCTCCGGCGATCCGAGCGTGCAACTGCGCGTGGAATCGGGCAAGATGCGCGTGCTCGACCCGGAGATCACAGCCGACAAACGCGCCGAGATCCAACACACGATGCAAAGCGCAACGGTGCTTGGTGTCGAAGAGTTTCCAGAGATTTCTTACCAGTCCACGGCCGTGACCAGCCGTGGTGAGGGTCATTGGGAAGTACGCGGGGATCTGAGCCTTCACGGCAAGAAGCGGCCGGTGACTGTAAACGTGTCGTTAGAGAGTGGACACTATCGCGGTTCCGCATCGATCAAACAGAGCGACTTCGGCATCGAGCCGATTCGCCTTGCGGGCGGGACCGTTAAGGTGAAGGACGAACTCAAGATTGAATTCGATATCGTTCCGGCTCCGTACTGAAGTTACCGGGACGGTGGTCGCGCCTCCTTTTCTTGCTTGAGGGTCACATCGAGTGCGCGGCGGGTGGTCCATTCAAGCCGTCCTCTGGCTTGAGCGGGAAAATTCCACTTCGGCAATCCGGTTGGGGAGAACCAGCCGGTTTTCGGCAAGGTCTGACTTAGCCTGCAGGAGGACGATCGACGATGGTCTCGCTGGCTGCATCCCAGTACTGCTTTTTCCCCGACCAGTACGATTGGGTCGACATCATGCAGGCGACAGAATGGGCGAAGCCGTCGTGCACTGTGCAGTGAGGCTGCTGGCGTGACCGCATGCATTCGAACCAGTTGGCCATGTGTTCGAGCGAGAGATCGTCGATGCCCATCGGCGGAAGCTTGGTTTCTCCCGGCAACAGAATGTAGTGTGACGGTCTTTCCCGGTCGATGTCGGCGTTCTCTTCGTGGGTTCCCTTTTCTTCGACCAGTTGGTAGCGCGGGCTTCCCTCGCCTCCGATGTTGAAGAGCGTGGCCTTCTTTCCCATGTAGCGCGTGAAGCCGGGCGAGTCGTTGCCGAAGCTGGTTGAGTAGCTGACCAGAAAACCTTTCGGATATTCGAGCAGCGCCTGAAACGTGTCGGCATTCTCGCGGCCATCGTGCCAGGCAAAAACGCCTCCGTGAGCCATGACGGACCGAGGATAGCTGTCGTTCATGAACCAGTGCACCAGGTCGATGCCATGACTGATCCATTGATCGGGGATGCCGCTGGAGAATTCTTTGTACAAGCGGAATTCGCAATAAACCTGCGGGTCGAAGGGACGGTAGGGCTTGGTCAGCAGCCATTTGCCCCAGTCCGTGTCGGCTTCGCGAACGAGCTTGCTTTCCGGCCGCCCGCGCCATCGGGGGCCATGATAATTCCATACAATTTCCACCTTGCTGACGTCTCCAAGCACGCCGGTCTGCACCAGGTCGTGCGCGGCTCTGGGATAAGGCTCGCTGCGATGCTGGGTTCCCACCTGCACGATCCGTTTGTGCTCGAGGGCGGCGTCGCGCGCGGCCTTCGCCTCTTCCAGTACGTTGCCCATGGGCTTTTCGACGTAGGCGTCCTTGCCAGCGTCGACAGCCATTTTCAGAATGGGTGAATGAGAGTGCTCAGGTGTGGAGATCAGCACAGCATCTACGTCTTTGAGGGCGAGAGCGTCTTCGAGATACTGAAACGCTCGTGGGGCGCGGCCATAATATTTCGTATTGGCGGCAACTGCTTTTTCGCGATTCACGCTCCACAGATCGCAAACGGTCGTCATCTCCGCGTTGTGGCTGGTTTTCAGTTGGGCGGCGATCCAATCCAGTTCGTGGCCGCGGCCGCCGATGCCGATGTGGCATAACGAAATTCGATCATTCGCGCCCAGGATGTTGGCGTAGGAAAGAGCGGTGGTCGCGAGAACGGTCCCTCCGGCGAGTGCGGCGGCGGACTTGCTCAGGAATGTTCTGCGGTCGATGCTTTCTGGATCACCGTTTGCTTGCGAGTTGCTCATTTATCTTCTCCTGAGTTCTTCCCCTGCCTGTGCAGGTTCGTGATTTGCGCTTTCCCGGTTTGGAACGAACGACAATCTTCGCCCGAATTTGTCAGGGAGATATTATCCGGTAGCGGTTCAGACAGGTACAGTAAAGTTTGAGGTCTGTTTATGTTTTCCGCAGGCGTTTTTTCTGGACGCGTCTTTTCCGCGCAGACGACGCGGACAGTGCTTCGTTTCCTCGACTGGCTAGCCGACCATACTCTACCGGCGGAAAAGATTGCGGCGCATCATCGCACCGGACGCCGCGGAGAAGAGGCAGCATACTTTCATCTGCGCATGCTCGGCTACACCATGGTGGCGCGGAACTTTCGCTCGCCGCGCAGCCGGGGAGAAATTGATCTGATCGGCTGGGACCACGATGTTCTTTGCTTCGTAGAAGTTAAGACGCGCACCACGCGCGACGTAAAGCCCGGGGAAGCGGCTGTGGACCGGCACAAACGGCGCCTGGTGGCGGCCGTGGTGCGTGATTACCTTCGGCGATTTCCACCGTCTTGCCAGTGGAGATTCGATGTGGTCAGCGTATACTATATAGATTCGAGGGCCAGCCAGCCGCAGATAGAAGTGTTTCGGAATTCCTCCCTCGCGGCGTAAAATTATAGATTCGCCTATCCTGATAAAAGGGGTTTATTAGTGCCTGAGCTTAGAAAAGATCCTATTGTTGGCCGCTGGGTGATTATTTCCACGGATCGCGCGAAGCGCCCGACCGATTTCGCACGGGAAAACACGAAATTAAAGGGCGGATTCTGCCCCTTCTGCTACGGGAACGAAGGCAAGACGCCGCCAGAGATTCAAGCTTACCGTCCGGGATCGAATGGCGGGCCAGCTTCGCAGCGGGATACGCCGGGCTGGACGGTGCGAGTGGTCCCAAACAAATTTCCGGCTCTGGGGATCGAAGGCACGCTGAGCCGGCAGGCTGAAGGCATGTTCGACCGCATGAACGGAATCGGCGCTCACGAAGTAATCATCGAGACGCCCGACCACAACGCCAGCCTGGCCACGCTGCCTCCGAAGCGAATCGAAGACGTGCTGTGGACATTTCGCGACCGCATCCTCGATCTGAAAAAAGACCGCCGCTTCAAGTACATCCTGCTCTTCAAGAACCACGGCGAGGCCGCAGGAGCATCGCTCGAGCACGCGCATTCGCAACTGATCGCCCTGCCGATTCTGCCCATCAACGTAACCCAGGAACTGGAAGGCGCAAAGCAATATTACCTATATAAAGAGCGCTGCGTGTTTTGCGACATTATTAGGCAAGAAACGGAGAATGGGAGCCGGGTGGTGGCAGAGAACGAAAATTTTCTGACCATTGCGCCTTATGCGCCGCGGTTTCCGTTTGAGACATGGATTCTGCCGAAGCAGCATGAGTCGGCGTTTGAGAATTCTTCGTCGTCGATGTTTGAGAATCTGGCGAAGGCTTTGAAGACCTTGCTGATCAAGGCGGACCGGGTGCTGGATAATCCGCCTTATAATCTGGTGATTCATACGTCTCCGGCGCAGGATCCGACCAACGATCACTATCACTGGCACATCGAGTTCATGCCGAAGCTGACCAAGACGGCGGGCTTTGAGTGGGGCACGGGCTTCTACATTAATCCGACGCCGCCGGAAGAAGCGGCGAAATTTCTGCGCGAGGCCAGCGTGGAAGAGCCGGTTCCAGCGACCGTTGGGTAGGGTCGGCCGATCTGGGAAAATTCAGGCAACAAAAAGAGGGCACGGTGAGAGCCGTGCCCTTTTGCAGTTGGACGGAGAGAGAAGTTGATGGCGAGGGACGAACATTTGGGAGCCCTGCCACAACCGTTTCAGTTTTATGTTAGGGCTGCGACGAAGGTTTAATTGTCACGGAATTGTAAAATCTTGGCGGCGTAGACCCTCTATCTTGTTCTAGTGTTTGCCCTTGCTTGCTAATTCTTTCCTTTGGCTTACCCTTGCGTTCGATCCTGGAATTCTTCATGCCAAGCCATCTGGATGGCTTCGAGCTTGCCTTCATTGGAAGCTCCGGGGTCGCCCTTGAAGTCGGGCAGTTCTGTGACGTAACGATGCAGATCGGTGAAGCGGACGGTGAGAGGATCGAGATCGGGATGTACTTCGCTGAGCAGGATACCGATATCTTCAGCGTCGTCCCAGGTTAGAGATTTCGGCATGGAGAAGTTCCTCAAAGTTTCGAGGTTTCAAAGTTTCCAGGTTTCGAAACCTTGAAACCCTGAAACTTTGAAACCTGCTTTTAGTGGTGTTCTTCCGAGATGTAATTTCTGTTCCAGGTTGGGATCTCGACGACTACTTTACCTGGCTTCGTGATCTGCACCTGGCAGCCGAGACGCGAGTTTAACTGCAAGTCGGCGGCCATGTCCAGGCGGTCGGCTTCGTCGTCATCCATGGGAGAAAGATTCTCGGCGCCTTCTTTGATCCATACATGACAGGTGGTGCAGGCGCAGTTGCCGCCGCAGGCGTGGTCGAGCGGGACTCCGAAGTTGAGTGCGACGTCGAGGATCGACTCTTCTTTGCCATGATCTTCGTAGGGCAGCTTGCCGTGCTCGAACTGGACTGTCTTGCCCTCGGGCAGAAACGTCAACTGCACTGTATTCTCGCCGACCGTATTCTCGCCGGGAGCTTCTTCGGTGGCTGTGCCGGCGGATTGTGATTTTTCTTCTGACATTCTGTCATCTCCGAAAATCTAGCGATTGGCAATCAGCATTTGGCCAACTGCAAACTGCTCCTACTCGAACTCTGCCTTCGCCATGGGATGCGGGGCTGTGGGGCCTTCTCCCATGTCTGCCTCGTCCATGGTTTTGCCCTTTAGCGCGGTGGAGACGGCGCTGTCCATCATCAGCTCAGCCAGGCGCGTGGTGCCTTGATTCAGCGCGTCAATGGCTTTGCGGATAGCCTGGCAATCGTCTTCCGCCTTCACTGTGATCAAGGCCTTCTCCATTTTCGCAATCTTTTTCTTCTCGTCTGTGGTTAAGTGGCCCCAGGCCGGGCTCTTCTTGCCCTTATCGAGCGCGGCTAGGATGGTATCGGCCTCGTTGCGCGCTTCGATGACCTGGCGTTGGCGGAAATCTTCTTCAGCGCTGTCGAAAGAGTCGAGGATCATGCCCTCGACTTGCTCGTCGGTCAGGCCGTAGCTGGGCTGGACCTGGATTTCGGCTTCTTTGCCGCTCCGCTGCTCGCGCGCGGAGACGTGGAGGATGCCGTTGGCGTCGATGAGGAATTTGACTTCGATCCGCGCCATCCCTGCTGCCATGGGCGGGATGCCTTTGAGATCGAAACGGGCCAGGGAGCGGCAGTCTTTCGCGAGTTCGCGCTCGCCTTGCAAAACATGAATCGCGACGTTGGCCTGACCGTCGAGCTGTGTGGTGTAGAACTGCGTGGCAGAGGCGGGGATCGTCGAATTGCGCAAAATGATTTTATCGGTGACGCCACCTGCGACTTCAATGCCGAGCGACAAGGGCGTGACATCGAGCAGCAGCATGTTCTCGGTGGCTTCTGAGCCGCCGCCGAGGATGTTGGCCTGCACCGCTGCGCCTAGAGCGACCACCTCATCGGGATTCAGGTCCGTGTGCGGCTCGCGGTGGAAGAGTTCCTTCACTAAGGCGCGTACTTTTGGAATGCGCGTGGATCCGCCGACCAGGACGACTTCGTCAATTTGCTCGGGCTTGAGGCCAGCGTCTTTCAGCGCTTGCTTGCAGGGGCCGATGGTGCGGTCGATGATGGGCTGGATAAGTTGTTCGAACTGCGCACGCGTGATTTCGCGAAGGTAGCGCTTGCCGCCCGGAAGGTTAACATCGAGCTTGACCGATGGCTGCGAGGAAAGCGCGATCTTGGCTTCGATAACGGCATTGCGAATGGCTTGCACGGCCTCAGCATTGTGACGGAGATCGAGACCGAGGTCGCCGAGCGTGTCGTCGAGGGCGATGGTGATCAGCAGATTGTCGATGTCGTCGCCGCCGAGATGTGTGTCGCCGTTGGTTGCGATGACTTCGAAGATGCCGTCGTGCAGTTTGAGAATGGAGATGTCGAAAGTGCCGCCGCCGAGGTCGTAGACGGCTACGATTCCGTTTTGCTTCTTGTCGAGGCCATACGCTAGAGAGGCGGCCGTGGGCTCGTTGACGAGGCGCAGAACTTCGAGGCCGGCGATGCGTCCGGCATCTTTTGTGGCCTGACGCTGCGCGTCGTTGAAATATGCGGGCACGGTGATGACGGCCTTAGAGACTGGAGCTCCGAAGAAGCGCTCGGCGTTCCGCTTGAGTTGGCGGAGGATGAGGGCTGAAATTTCCGGCGGCGTGAAGGTCTTTTCGCCGAGCTTTTTGTCGCCCAGCTTGATGCGAAGAACTTCGCCCGCTTGCAGATCTTCAGCGACGCGGAAGGGGAAGAACTTCAATTCTTCCTGAATGTCGTCAACGCCGCGTCCCATCAGGCGTTTGATCGAGTAGACGGCGCGTTCGGGCGTTTCCGTGAGATATTTGCGAGCGGCATTGCCGATCACGGGCTGATCGTTCTCGTCCAGCGCGACGACCGACGGGACGAGATTCGAACCATCGTCGCCGGGAATCACGACAGGGCTCTCCCCTTGCATGAAGGCCACGAGAGAATTCGTGGTGCCCAGGTCTATTCCGACGATGCGATCAGTTGCCATTTGTAATTTTGTAATCGGGTAATTTGGTAAATTAAGGGCCTTCGGGTTTCAAATTACAAAATTACCTGATTACAAAATTGCTCAACTCTCCAGCACTTCATTCACATCCCGCACCAGATTGCGGATGTAGTTTCTGCGGTTCAGCATGTCCACCATCTTGTCGCGCTCTTGCCTGCGTTCCTCGTCTGAAACGGGCTGGCCGTTCGATTCGCGCTGGATCATTCCATCCCAAACCTTCCAGCGTCCCTGAAGCTCATGCAAAAGTGCTTCCTGCTTTTCTTCCAAATCGTGTTTCTGGTTGCCGATTTCTTCGATCAGGGCGGGATCGTCCTCGCCCATCTTCTTCTGCATGCGCAGTTCTTCGAGCTGCATATTCAGATCGAAGACTTCCGCGAGCAGCTCTGGCGGCACGATCTGTTTTTTTATTTCACCGGTCGATCGCGCCTTCTCCGTCGCCGTCTTCGACTGCTCTTCGAGCTCCACGCCTTCCAGCTTCAAGAGATACTGGGTGCGCTTGATCGGGTCTTTCAACGTGCGGTGCGCGTCGTTGAGCAGGGAACTCTGTTGCAGGCTCCACTCCTGCTCCTGAGTGCCGGCCTGAGCGTTGAGGTCGGGATGCAGCTTACGGCTCAACTCGTAGAAGTCTTTTTCCAGAGCGGCGACATCGAGATCCAATTTGCGCGGCAAACCGAAAAATGCGAAGTAATCGACCGGCGCCGGCGGCTGCACTTTGCCGCAGGCTTCGCAGAAGTGGACGGCGCGCATGGTTCCGCACGACCAGCAGGATTGTGTTTCCTCCGGTGCGGGCTTCGCGGTAATCGTGGTTAAATTCGTCATAATTCAGTAACCCAGTTCAGTAACGCGGTTCAGTAACCCGGTTCAGTACTGCCGTTCAGTACCGCGACTGCGCGAGCAAGTCCGCGCCCTAGCAGACAAAGAGCTTCGTAGCGAGGTCTCTCGGACAGGACTGCCCGAGCCACACGAGAACCTCAGGCGGAGAACGATGTTCCGCAACCGCACGACTTCGTGGCCTGGGGATTCACGAAGACGAATCCCTGCTGCATCAGCGTTTCCTGGTAGTCGAGGGTCATGCCGTGCAGGTAGATGAATGACTTGGGATCAACGAACACACGCACATCGCCGTACTGAAAGATGCGGTCGCGTTCGCGTGGCTGAGTGTCGAAGCGGATGTTATAGCTCAGACCGGAACAGCCGCCGCCCTGCACCCCAAGGCGCAGTCCGCCCTGCTCGGGCGAGATGCCTTCCTTGGCCATCGCAGTGCGCACTTTGGCGAGGGCTTTCTCGGTGACGAGAATGCCCTTGGCTGGCGCGCTCTGCGAAGGTAGTGCGGTTTGTTCGGTTGCCGTTGTCATTCCAGTTCCTGACGCAATCCCTCAGCGGCTAGAAGCCGCCATGGATGCGGGAGGATAACAGCACGACTAAAGTTGTGCCCTTCCCGACCCTTGCGGCGCGGCTGAAGCCGCGCCCTTTCAAAACTCAGCCGCATCAAGACGAGCGCGCGGAGCTTACTGCGCTACCGTGGTCGCGACAGGCTTTGCGCTCTCCTGCTTTTTCTTCCAGTCGCTGATCGCGGCGCGGATAGCGTCCTCGGCCAGCACGGAACAATGGATCTTCACGGGGGGAAGCGACAGCTCCTTCACGATGTCCATGTTCTTGATGGCGAGAGCTTCATCCACCGTCTTGCCTTTGACCCACTCGGTAGCCAGAGAAGACGAGGCGATCGCGGAACCGCAGCCGAACGTCTTGAACTTGGCTTCTTCAATGACATTCGTGTCGCGGTTGACCTTGATCTGCAACTTCATGACGTCGCCGCACTCGGGTGCGCCGACCAAGCCGGTGCCTACGTCAGCGCTGCTCTTGTCCATGGAGCCGACGTTGCGGGGATTGTTGTAGTGATCGATTACTTTATCGCTGTATGACATTTTGAGATTCTCCTGATTGCCTAAACTTACCCCAGGGGCTAAAGCCCGTTTCAAGCTAGAACTCTTACGGCACGACTAAACGTCGTGCCCTTCCCGATCTCGATTACTCGCCTGCCCACTTCACGTCTTTCAGATTGATGCCTTCCTTCGCCATTTCGTAGAGCGGCGAAAGTTCGCGAAGGCGCTCGACAGTTTCGATGACACGATCGGCCACGTAATCGACTTCGGCAGCGGTGTTGAAGCGGCCGATGCCGAAACGGATCGAACTATGCGCCAGGTCATCGCCGGTGCCGAGAGCCTTCAATACATAAGATGGCTCAAGCGTCGCGGAGGTGCAGGCCGAACCGCTCGAAACTGCGATGTCGTTGATGCCCATCAGCAGCGATTCGCCTTCCACGTAGGCGAAGCTGATGTTCAGGTTGCCTGGGAGGCGATGCTCCATGGAGCCGTTGATGTAAGTTTCGTCGAGACGGCTCATGATGCGATCGCGCAGGCGATCGCGCAGCGCTCCTAAATGGACTGCCTCGCGAGACATTTCTTCGGACGCGATGGCGCAGGCTTTGCCCAGCCCAACGATGCCGGCTACGTTGAGCGTGCCGGAGCGCATGCCGCGCTCATGGCCTCCGCCGTCGATGATGGCGGAAATCTGTACCCGCGGATTCTTGCGGCGAACATACAAGGCGCCGACGCCTTTAGGGCCGTACATCTTATGGGCGGAGATCGACATGACATCGATGTTCTGCTTGTTCACATCGATGGGAATCTTTCCGATAGCTTGCGTGGCGTCAGTGTGGAAGATGATGCCGCGCTCGCGGCAGAGCTTGCCGATTTCCGCGATGGGCTGCACTACTCCGATTTCGTTGTTCGCGGCCATGATGGTGACGAGGATGGTTTTGTCATCCATGGCGCGCTTGAGTTCTTCAAGATCGATCAGGCCATCTTTCTGCACCGGCAGGTAGGTGACGCGGTAACCGTATTTCTCTAGGCGTTTGCAAGTATCCAGCACAGCTTTGTGCTCGGTGACTGCGGTAATGATGTGGTTGCCTTTCTCGCGGTACATCTCGGCCACGCCCTTGATGGCGAGATTGTCGCTCTCGGTTGCGCCCGAGGTGAAGATGATTTCCTTTGTGGTGGCGCCGATCAGTTTGGCAATGCGCTCGCGCGCCGTTTCTACGCCTTCTTCTCCGGCCCAGCCGAACGAGTGGTTGCGGCTGGCGGCGTTGCCGAATTTTTCCATGAAATAGGGCAACATCTCCTCCAGCACGCGGGGATCCATGGGCGTGGTGGCGTGGTTGTCCATATAAATGGGGAGTTTCACTCCGTCAGGAACGGCGTGCTGTGTGACTGGAAGCTGCTGGGGGATCTTTACATCCGTGCTCATAATTGCTTCTCCTACCTCATTTGTTAAATGCCTGATCTTCTTCTCACTTCTCGCTAAATGATCGTGACCAGTTCGGCCGGCTTGATGGCGGCACTGGCGGCGGCTTCTGGTTCTTCCCGCATATGAGAGATCTTGATGCGTTTCAGCACGGCTTCGATGCTCTCATTCACTTTGCGCAACGGTTCGCGGATGTTGCAGCGGTCGCTCTGACCGCACTCCCCGCGAACGGTGACACAGGATGTGATGAACAAAGGGCCGTCGATGGCCTGAATTACTTCGAAGGCCGAAATCGTGTGCGCGGCGCGGGCCAGCCTGTAACCGCCGTTGGTGCCGTGCTGCGAATGCAACAGACCAGCTTTGACCAGGCGCTGCAGAATCTTGGCCAGGGCCTCGGGCGGGATGCCGAAAGAATCGGCAACGTCCTTTGCGCTGGCGCTGCGAGTTCCCTCGTGCGCGTGGTCGGCCAGGTGCTTCATGGCCATTAGCGCGTAGTCCGCTTTTTTGGTTAGCTTGAGCATTCCTACGCCTGAAAAAGCTGGAGAATCCGATCGACAGAGATAAATCGGAAATCCGACCTTTTCCGTCGTAATTCATTCTACGTCCGCAAGCGGAAATTATGCAAGCTCATACAGCCAAACGTTGGAAGCCTCATTCAATGGTAACTATCGGCGATTGAATGGTTTAGTGCTTGGCGATGATTTTGGTCGGAATTCACGGAAGCGCGAGGGAACCCGGTATAACCGACCTGCCAGAAACGAGTAGAGAAATTCACCGCAACATCATGGCGAGGGACTTGACAACTGGCGAGGCAGGTCTAAAATACCGGGAAATTCCCGCGAATCCGCCCTTCCGGCGTTTGACGAGGGGCGGGGCGTCCGGATTTATGACTTCAAAGCCGTTCTCTCATCCTCAAAACGCGGGCAAGCAACCTTGCAAACATCCGCGCGTGCAAATCGTCAGCCGCGAAGAAGACGCTGAGTTCGTGGAGTGCCTTGAGTGCCGCGAAGTCTTCGAGTCCAGCGAGCTCAAAGACATGAGCATCGAAGAAAACACCGAAGGCGAAGCTCAGGAATCGTAGACCACGCCTCACAGACCACGCTTCGTAAGCCGGACTCCTAAAGAACCAGACTAGCGAGGGACCGAGCACGCAACCTGTGATCACCATAGTAACCCGCGTGCCGCATTTCGCCTTGTTCCTGACAAACCGGCTCTGCTAGTGTGCGAGCCGGGGGCGTGCATTCCGCACGTTGCAAACTCATGCCTGCGGTAGCGCTGGTGGTCGACGACTCCATGCTGATCCGGTATACCGTCTGCCGCTTTCTGGAAGAACGCGGCTTCGCGGTGGAGTCTGCTACCAACGGCCTGGAGGCCTTGCAAATTCTCGAGCGCGTGCGTCCCGACCTGATCGTCACCGACATGCAAATGCCAAAGATGTCGGGCACCGAACTGATTACGGCGGTAAGGAAGAACCCAGAAACTGCCAGTATTCCGATCATTATTGTTGCGGGCCGCGCTAGCGGCTTCGACGAACAGGAAAAGCGCGCCAACTTTGCCATCTACAAAGACATCGACATCCAAGCCCAATTGGAAAAGGCGCTGGATGCCGTGATGGGGAAAAGCAACGGGCACGGCGTGGGCAAGTAGGCGGCGTTACGCGGCCAGTAGTTGGCTTGAACCGTGACCTCCGATTCAGCGCAAGGGAAGACTGGCCTCTGCGGAAAAATCCATGGCAGCAAAATCCTTTGCCAGAAACTTGGGATAGGCGGCGGCCGCGATCATGGCCGCATTGTCGGTGGAGAGCGGTCGCGAGGGGAAATACACGGGCAAGCCGTCTTGAGCGCCGTCCCGCTCGAAGGTGCTGCGCAATTCGTTGTTCGCCGCCACTCCGCCGGTGACGAAAAGGGTCGCCACATCACAGGCGCGGGCCGCGGCCAGAGTTTTGCTCACCAGATCCTCGACCATCGCACGCTGAAATGAAGCAACCAGGTCGAGAGTCTGCCGATCGCAGTTGGCAAGGTAATCCTCGAGCTTCGGCTTGGAAAGTTTTGTCAGAGCCTGGCGGCGGATCTCGATCGAACGATGCATGTCGTGAATCTCCACATAGCGCAGCACGGCAGTCTTGATGCCGCTGTAGGAGAAGTCAAAACGGGGGCGATCGCTCTTTGTTGGTGCCGTTTCCTTCTGACCTTTCCGGTCGCGGCGATCGCGATGCTTAATTTGCGCGGCCAGGAACTTCACCGCTGTCGGATCGCCATGAGGCGCGAGCCGGTCGATGATCGGGCCTCCGGGATAACCGAGGCCGAGCAATTTCGCGACCTTGTCGAAAGCCTCGCCAGCAGCGTCGTCACGAGTGTGGCCGATGTTTTCGTAAGTCCAACCTTGATTGAGCTGCGCGGCCAGATACAGGTGTGTGTGTCCTCCGGAGACAACCAACGCGAGCACGGGAAATTGCAGGTCGTGATTGCCCTTCTGCCGCTCTTCGAGCAACACGGCATGAATGTGGCCTTCGAGGTGGTTGACCGCAATCAGCGGCTT
>Ga0210388_10000496_pt1 | contig 32090 bp, 21 predicted proteins | sample IncBWC19OmetaG_FD_155485 | JGI IMG/M metagenome (GOLD analysis project Ga0210388, IMG submission 155485) | Forest soil microbial communities from Barre Woods Harvard Forest LTER site, Petersham, Massachusetts, United States - Inc-BW-C-19-O ...
GTCGCGCGCCTCCAGGTGTGCCGGCTTCCTGCCCTCCGTCAATTCACTCCCCACCTAACCAAACTCTTCAAATCCTTCACCAACACCCCATCCCCCAGCACCACCGGATGCGCCCAAGTCGGACTCTCCGCAACCTCATACTGCCGAATCTCATTCAGCCCCTTCGCCGTGGGCTTCGCAATCCCCAGTTGCCCGTCCGGCGTCAGCCAGTAAAGCATCGTCGAACTAGCCAGCATCGCCGCATTGTCCCCACCCCGCGGAGGCCCGGTCCACAAAGTCGCTCCCGTCCCCGCGTCGAGACAAAAAATCTGCCCCTTCTTCAAATGCGAAAAACCAAAAAGCAGATCCCCCACCAGAACCGGCGAGCTCATATACATCGAAACGCCTTTGTTCTGCCAGATCGTTTTTCCGTCGCGCACCGCGAAAACGCCTTTATCGATTCCCGAGAAAATAAGCGTGTCTTTATACAACACCGGCGTCACGATATTCTGATCGTATTCCGTAGTAAAAGGAATCTTCCACAGCAGCTTCCCCGAAGCCACCGCCACCCCGACAATGTTCGAATGAGTCTGCGTCACCACCTGCCGCACGCCGCCCAACTCCACCACAATAGGCGATGCATAGGCCGGAGAATCGCCATTCCAGGCCCATTTGACGGCTCCCGTAGCCGCGTCGAACGCGGTAAGCGCGCCCACATGCGCGATCAGCAATCCGTTATCAACCACCGGCGACATCGCGGTGCCAAAATCCGGGGCGCTCTTGAAATCATGGCGCCACAGCGGTTTGCCGGTCTCCGCGTCGAACGCTGAGAGTATCCCGTTAATCCCGAATGTATACAGCTTGCCCTTGGAATAAACCGGCGTCGATTTCGGTCCCTCCCCGTGCGAAACCGCCGCCGGGTTCATCTTGTACGGAGCTGGATACTGCTGCTTCCAACGAATCTTGCCACTCGCCGGATCAATCGAGAGAACAGTTTCCTGATCCCCCTGGCGCGTGAATTCGTAGATACTTCCCGCCGCCATCACCGGCGAAGAATGGCCGATCCCGACCTCCGTTTTCCACTTGAGCGCGAGCTTCTCAGGCCACGCCTTCGGCTCCTCCAAAACCACCCCGTCGCGATGCGGGCCGCGCCATTCGGGCCAGTCCGAAGCTAGCAGTGCCAGAGCCGTTAAGAGTAATACCATCCCTCAATCTTACTTTCACGCAAAGGCACAAAGCTCGCCAAGGTTTTGCTTGTGCTCTTTGCGCGCTCTGCGCCTTTGCGTGAAAAATAGCCGTTTGACTTAACCCTTTATACTGCGCCGCCGCCAAGCACACCCCAGCAGCCCCACAACACCAAGCACACCCAAACCTAGCGAGCCAGGTTCCGGCGTAGCAGCTTGAATGTCCCCGAACAAACCGTCCGTCCCCCCGTTAATGCCCGCGTTAAAATACACCGCGTTCGGATTGGCCGAGCTGTTTCCAGCTTCGATCGCCCACAGCCCGCTATTGACGATTGGATTCCCACTCGCATCCGAAATCGTTCCCAAAAAAGCGCCTGTCGTCGGATTGAACGCATTAATCTCACCGTTCCCGAAATTCCCGACTAACAGATCGCCGCCGAAACTGCCGAAAGCCGCCGGTGCCAGGGTGACGCCCCAGGGCGCATCGAGGACGCCATCCGATACCAGGCGTTGCACAAAGTCCCCGTTGGTATCGAACACATCGACGAAACCGCCTCCGCCTGGAAGCGGCACCGGGGAGCCGGAAGTGACTTTCGCATACTCCACGTACAGAGCTCCACCGATATTCTGCACGTTGAACGGCGCATATCCAGCCGGTAGGTTTGGATCGGTGAACGTGCCCGAAAGCGTAACCGGAGCATAGCTCGAATTGAAAACATCAATGCCGCCGCCGCTCTGGAAATTCGCCGCGTATAACATGTTGTTCGCTAACGCGAGTCCCTCGAATTGCGCGCCGGGCGTAGTGCTCATCACCGTAGCCGTCGTCCCCGCATTCCAGGCATCGATCGTCCCACCGAGCGTATCGAAAATAAAATTCGCCGGATTGCCGTTCAACATAAAGTTGGTTCCTCCCGCAAATACCTGGCCGGTCGGCGTGCCTGGTGGAACGGCAACCACCAGAGGCACGATGGCTCCGGTTCCGGAGTAGAGCGTCGAAACTCCGGTTGCGCGATCGCTAACCCAGATCGGACTGGTCGCGCTGAATGACATCCCCCAAGGGTCTTTCAAGTTGGGATCCGTAGTAGCCGCCATTCCGGTGATGTCCGAAACGAGATTCGTCTGAGTAAATGCACTGCCAAAAAGTGTCGGTACTCCCAAAAGGAGTATAGAAAAGGGAATAAAAGAACGCATTAGTTTCCTCCAGAAATTCAGCAGACTGACGTTAGATCGAGATACAGGAAGTTCGTTCGTGAACTCTTTGTAAAAACGAATCACTCTTTCTTCCGATGCGGATTTCTATGATCGGCGTCATGCTGTAGTCATGATAAATCTCTCTAATGAATTGGCTTCCACCGTGGAACGCGCCTCTCAGAGTATCGTCGCCGTGCATGCACGCCGCGGCATCTCTTCGAGCGGTATCTGGTGGCAGGACAACCTGATTCTCACTTCCGCCGAAGGTGTTCGCGCCGAAGAAGGAATCAAATTGCTGCTGCCGGACGGCAAGGTCGCAACCGCCCGCTTGCGCGGCAGGGATTCGGGCACCGATCTGGCCGTGCTCGAAGCGGAGGGCGTTAGTCTTCCGAAGCTCGAATTTGCCGACGATAAAGCGCTCAAACCCGGCCAGTTGGCGCTCGCGGTTGGACGCACTTCGAACACCGGTCCAATCGCGTCCTGCGGCATTGTCAGCGGAGTTTCCGGCGAATGGAAAACCTGGCGCGGCGGGAGAATCGATCCGTTCGTCCGCTTGGATATAGCCGGTTATCCGACGCTCTCCGGTGGTCCGGTTCTGAACGCCGAGGGCAAAGTGATTGGCTTAGTTTCCACCGGTCTGTCGCGCAGCTCGATCTTCGCCATCACGCGCAGCACCATCGACCGGGTCGCAGGGAAATTGCAACAGGGCGGACACGTAAGTCGCGGCTTTCTTGGAGTTACGCTGCAAGCAGTGGCGCCGGGAACCATGCTGATCGGGATCGATCCGGAAGGTGCAGCCGCTGCCGGCGGGTTGCTTTTGGGCGACGTTCTGGTGGAATTCCCGAGGCCGGAAGCGCTCGCGGAATTTCTGGAGCAGACACCAGCCGGGCAAACTGTTAAGTTCAAGATACTGAGGGCCGGCGTGGTGCAGGATATCGAAGTCAAGGTCGGTGAACGCCCGAGAAAGAAATGATTCGGGTTTTCGCGCGCTCGATCGCTTTGGAGAGTATGCCATCGATCGAGTTTGTCGATACGGTCGAGGCGGCCGATGTTGTTGTTGCGGATGAGTTCGTCAGTTATCCGATTCCCGTGATTCTGCTCGCGGACGTCGCGGATTCGGCGCTGGTGAATCTGGCGCTGCGGTCGGGCGTTCGCGGAGTGATTTCGTTCGACGCGACACCCGCGGAAATTGAAGCCGCTATCCATGCCGTCGATGCCGGACTGGTGGTTCTGGCCGAGCCTCCTTTCGTTCAGGAGCTAGTAGAGCCGCTCACAGATCGCGAGTTGGAACTGCTCGATCTTCTCGCCGAAGGGCTGAGCAACAAGCTGATCGCTCATCGACTTAGCATTTCCGAGCACACTGTAAAAACCCACGTCGCCTCGATCTTCGCGAAGCTGGGCGTATCGAGCAGAACCGAGGCTGTTTCGCAGGCGATACGGCGTGGGTTAGTAATGCTGTAGCTTGGCTTTCACGGTGCGCCGGTCGATTCCTAACCGCCGCGCGGTTTCTTCGTAGCTGCCGGTTTGCCGGTACACGACTGCCGCATAGCGCGAGATAAGCTCATCGGCGGTCATGCGGCCAGCTTCGAAGTCCTGGCGAATCTTTTCCATGGGACTTGCAACCGGCGCGCGGGACGGCCGGTAATCGCGGCGGATCAGGACGTTTTTCACGCACTGATCTAGCTCGCGGTAATTGCCCGGCCAGGCGTAGTGATCCCCCAAATTTTCATTGATCCACTTGGTCACATCAGCGGCCAGATCTTCGGCTTCCGGGCCGGCGACGCGCCTCGCCATGTAAAGGATAAGATCGCTAAGTATTTGTGGCGAATCGGCTAATTGCTCTGCTAGCGACGGTGTCACGATCTGGTCGGAGCACAGGCGGTAATACAAATCGGAGCGAAATCCGCTGGTTTGGAGATCACGATTCGTCGCAGCGATCAGTTTGCCGCGAAACGGTAAACTGGCGGTGTCGCCCACCGGGTGAAAGGTGCGCGTTTCGATCACGCGCAGGAGCTTAACTTGAATTGATTGATCGAGTTCGCCTAGCTCATCGAGAAAGACGGAGCCTCCCTGCGGACAGGTTTCGAGCCACCCTTTCCGATCCCCAACCGCGCCTGTAAAAGAGCCTCGGCGGTGCCCGAACAGCTCGCTTTCTACCAGGGATTGGGAAAGGGCGGAGATGTTGATGGGGAAAAACACTTCTGATTGCTCGAAGGTTAGGTCTTTTTCGCGAAAAGGGAGCCAGCGCGATTGCGCTATCGCCTTTGCTACCAGTTCTTTACCGGTTCCAGAGGGACCTGTGATCAGGGTCGCAAATTCGCCCATCCGCTGGTACAGAACCCGGCGGTAGCGGCGCATATCGTGGGTGAAAATTGATTGCCAGATGGCTCCGCGAAGCCGGGCCGCGGGCAGGGATGCCCCGATGATGTCGTGAAAAATCTGTTCGAAGGCCTGCTGGATCTGGCGGAAAAAGGCGAACATCAGCACGGGATCGTGGCCGGATGGGAACTCTATGCCATTGATTTTGAGATAGATGTTCCATTCGCGCTGATAATCGTGAAAGAAGGCCCAATGCGTCGCGTTGCGTTTTCCGGCCAGACCGGCCGCATAAAATTTTGAGTAGAAGCGTTGATAAAGGAGGTGTAATATCGCCTCTTCATATAGAAGGAGATCTTCGCGCCGGGGTGAAGCGCCTTCGATCAGGCGGCGGCGCAGTTCGTGGGCTAACGGCTCCAACTTCTTGAAAATACGCCATACATTTTCGCGGGGTTTCTCCGGATCATTTACCTGCTGGCTCCAGACGGGCTCTCCGGGGAGAAAGTCGGGGCCTAGCGCTTGGCGTTCCAGTTCTGTGTGCTCGGGTAGAAATGGGTTGCAGTGGGCGAAGTCGGCGACCGCTTTCAGGAAGGCACGCTCGGAGGGGTTTAGGAACAACATGTACACAAATTGTATAGCGATGTTCATTGAATGTACAGATGTTTGCTTCGTGGAAGCACAATGTGCTGATTCAACGAGGCCTTATTCGGCCATAACTGTGCGATTAAGGGCTTCATGAAGACCTTATTGAGGCATCGCGGATTTCAATCGTTCTTGTGGACCCAGTTCTTGGGGGCTCTGAACGACAACCTGTATAAGATGATCGTTTCGCTGCGGGCGGTTTACGTGGCGGCGCAGACGGGGCAGGGAGGGGAATATCTCTCGATTGCTCTGGGTGTGTTCTCGATTCCGTTTTTGCTGTTCTCTGGATATTCGGGATACTTCGCGGATCGGTTGTCAAAGCGCACGGTTTTGATTTCCGTGAAGGTGTTTGAAATCGGCGTGATGCTGCTGGGTGTGCTGGTGTTCTTTTCCTCCGACGTGCGATTGATGCTGATCGTGCTGTTCCTGATGGCTCTGCATTCGACGATTTTCTCTCCCGCGAAGTATGGAATTGTGCCGGAGCTGGCGGGGGACAGAGATCTTACGCGGGCGAATGCGCTGCTGGAGATGACGACGTTTGTGGCGATCATTATGGGCACCGCGATTGGCGGGTTGATGTTCAAGGCTTGGAAAGAGACGCCTTGGGACATGGGATATGTGATGGTCGCGGTCGCGGTTGCGGGGTTTGCGACTAGCTTGGGAATTACTCGGGTGCCTCCGAGTGGGGCTAAGGACAAATTTCAGTGGAATCCGTTTGCGGAAGTGATTACCGGGACCAAGCACTTGTTGAAGGATCGGCCTTTGTGGCTGACGGTGATTGGGATTTCTTATTTCTTCTTTTTGGGCGCGTTGTTTCAGACGGATCTGGTGGTGTTTGGCAGCGATGTTTTGAAAGTGGACGAGACGCATATCGCGATGATGGTGGGGTGTCTGGCGATTGGGATTGGCGTTGGCTCGATGCTGGCGGGAAGGCTATCGGGGGATAAAGTCGAGATCGGGCTGGTGCCGCTGGGATCGGCGCTGATGACGGTTTCGAGCGCGGCGCTTTATCTTTCGAAAGGCTCATACGTAATGAGCATTCTGTCGCTGGCGGTATTGGGGATTGCCAGCGGATTGTTCATCGTTCCTCTGAATGCTTATTTGCAGCAGAGGAGTGGAGCGGGGGAGACGGGGCGCGCGATTGCGACTAATAATTTTTACAACACGCTGGGGATGCTACTCGCGTCGGCGGCTTTGTACAGTCTGCATGACAAGCTGCACTTGTCGCCGGCGACGATCATCCTGCTGTCCGGGGCGCTGACGATCGGGGTGACGGTTTACATCGTGATGCTGGCGCCGGAATTTCTGGTGCGGTTTTTGTTGTGGTTCGCAACGCACACGATTTTCAAGATTCGCATTGTGGGGACGGAAAATGTCCCGCGGCGCGGGCCCGCGCTGCTGGTCGCGAATCACATGTCGCATGTGGATGGGATGCTGATCGGCGCGTGCTTACAGCGATTCGTGCGGTTCATGGTGTGGAAGCCTTATTACGACATGAAGGCGTTTCACTGGTTCTTCAAACTGTCGAAGGCGATTCCGGTGGGGACGAGCGGGCCTCGGGATATGGTGCGGTCGATTCAGGATGCTCGCGCGGAGTTGAAGGCTGGGCATGTGGTTTGCATCTTTGCGGAGGGTGCGATTAGCCGGACGGGGAATTTGTTGCCGTTTAAACGGGGGCTCGAAAAGATTGTGGATGGGTTGGATGTGCCGGTGGTGCCGGTGCATCTGGACCGGCTGTGGGGGAGCATTTTCAGTTTTGAGGGAGGGAAGTTTTTTTGGAAGTGGCCGAAACGGATTCCTTATCCGGTTACGGTTTCGTTTGGGGATCCGATGGCTACGGTGGAGGCGAATGCGCACTCGGTGCGGCAGGCGATTGCGGAGTTGGGGAGTGAGGCGGTTGCACATCGGAAGAGTAAACGCGATTTGCTGCATCTGAGATTTGTTAAGACGGCGAGGAAGAATTGGTCGCGGATGGCGGTGGCGGATAGTACGGGTCGCGAGTTGAGTTATGGGCAGGCGTTGATGGGGGCTTTGTTGGTGCGGGAGTGGGCTAAAAAGCAGGCGCGTGCTTCCACACGAGTCTCAGGACCGGCAGGGGACAGACAGCCTTTTTCGCCTGAGGAATTCTCTGATGCGCGCGATGTCCGGGGCGAAAAAGGTAGTCAGTCCCCGAATGTCGATCATCACCGAGCGGATATGGTCGGGGTTTTGTTGCCTTCTTCGGTGGCGGGGTGTTTGGCGAATTTGGGGATCACTATGGCGGGGATGGTGCCGGTGAATTTGAATTTCACGGCGGGACGGGCCGCTATGGAGTCGGCGGTGGCGCAGTGTGGGATTACTACGATTCTCACTTCGAAGGTGTTCCTGGCTAAAGCGAAGCTTGAGGCTATGCCGGGGATGGTTTTTGTTGAGGATGTGTTTCAGGCTGGCAACAAGGTGCGCGCATTTATTACGGCGCGGTTTGCGCCCCGGTTTATGCTGCGGGCGGGGAGGACTCCGGATTCGCTGGCTACGGTGATTTTTTCCAGCGGTTCGACGGGCACTCCTAAGGGCGTGATGCTGTCGCACTACAACATCCTTTCGAATATCGAGGCGGTATCGCAGGTATTTTGGCTGGGCGAGAAGGATCGGATTATCGGTGTGCTGCCGTTTTTTCATTCGTTTGGATTCACGATTACGATCTGGCTGCCTCTGGTGACGGGGTGTGGCGCGGCTTATCATCCGAATCCTACGGACGCGAAGGCCATCGGGGAACTTGTTGCTAAGCACAAAGGCACGTTTTTGTTGTCGACGCCGACGTTTTGTTCGGGATATGCGCGGAAGTGCACCAAGGAGCAGTTCAGCACGCTGCGATTCGTGCTGGTGGGCGCGGAGAAACTGCGGGAGTCGATTGCGAAACAGTTTGTCGAGGCGTTCGGGGTGGAGCTGCTCGAAGGGTATGGGTGCACGGAAATGTCCCCGGTGGTCGCGGTGAATGTGCCGAACTTCGAAGCAGGCAGGGACACGCAGATCGGGAATAAGTTTGGGACGGTAGGGCATCCTTTGCCGGGCGTGGCGGCTCGCGTAGTGGATCCGGAGACTTTGGAATTGAAGGGTGCGAATCAGGAAGGGCTGCTTCTGGTTAAGGGCGCTAACAAGATGCTGGGTTATGTGGGCGGAGCGGCGCATGCGGAGGATTGGTATCGGACCGGGGACATCGCGGTGCTGGATGACGAAGGATTTTTGCGCATCACGGACCGGTTGTCGCGGTTCAGCAAAATCGGCGGAGAGATGGTGCCGCATTTGAAGATCGAGGACGCGATTCTTCGGATTTGCGGAGACGCGCCTTGCGCGGTGGTGGGCGTTCCGGATGAGAAGAAGGGCGAGAGGCTGGTGGCGCTTTGTACCGGGTCGATGACGGCGGCCGAGGTATGGAGCGGGTTGGGGGAGACGGATCTGCCGAAGTTGTGGATCCCCAAGCGGGAGAACATTTATTTCGTCGATGCGCTGCCGACGCTGGGGACGGGGAAGCTCGATTTACGAGGGGTTCGTGCGCGGGCGGAGGAGTTGGCTGGCGCGATGGATTCGCAGTCGGCTTGATGGGGGGACATTATGGAATATCTAATTGTTCTTCTCATTATCGGAATGCTGGTGGGATGGCTGGCGCTATCTTCTCGATTTAAGGATTTGGAGGAGAGGCTGGCGGTTCTGGCTAAGGAGCGCGCGGCCGGGGATGAGCAGATTTCTAAGTTGACGCAGAGGGTGCATCGGCTGGAGGGTGCGGGCGTTCGGGCCGAGGAGGCGCCCCTTGCTCCTGCGGTTGTACCTACGGTTCCTACGGTCATGCCTCCTGCGCTCCCGCGACGGCCTTTTGCGGATAGTTGTCAGTTTTGTGGGCGGTCGATTGTGGCGGGGGTGGCTCGGTGTGCTTGTGGGGCTGTGTTGCGGGCTGAGAAGCCGACTGAAAGCCGGCTGCCGCCAGAAATGGCCGCCCCACAAGAGGCGGCGGTCGGCGAGGTGGTATCTCACTTAGTGGCAGCTAGCCAGGTGGTGAGTGACCAGGTGGTGGGTGACCACGCGGTGGCCGAGCAACCAGCTAGTGAGGCGGCTCGGCCTCCGCGGTTGCCGGTGCCTGTGGTTCCTCGGGAGAGTTTTAGCGATCGGCTTCGGCGGCAGGCTGGGGAGCAGGAGTGGGAGGCGCTGGTTGGGGGGAACTGGCTCAACAAGATTGGCGTGCTGCTGTTTGTGGTCGGGATTGCGCTGCTGCTGGGGTATGAGTTTGCGCATGTGGACGCGGCGGGGCGCGTGGCGATCGGGCTCGGCGTCAGCTTCGCGATGCTGGTGGGCGGAGTGGTGCTGGAACGGCGTCCTTTGTATCGGATCTTTGCGCGGGGGTTGATCGGAGGCGGGTGGGCGGCGCTTTATTTCACGACCTATGGGTTGTATGCGTTGCCGCAGATTCGAGTGATCGATAATCCGGTGCTGGCGGCAGCGTTGTTGCTGGCGGTGGCGGGCGGGATGATTGTCCACTCGCTGAAATATAAATCGCAGACGGTGAGCGGGCTCGCGTATTTTTTGGGGTTCGCGACGCTGGCACTGGGTGAGAATACTACGTTCGCGGTGCTGGCTCTGATTCCATTGGCTGCGTCGATGCTGGTGATCGCGCATCGATTCGAGTGGACCAAAATGGCGGTGTTCGGGGTGCTGGCGACGTACGCGACTTGCGCGTCGCGACCGGATACGGGGGCTTCACTCGCGTCAACGCAGGCTCTGTTCGCTACTTACTGGTTGTTGTTTGAGGCGTTCGATTTGATGCGCGTGCGGAGGCGCGTGGCGGGGTTCACGGTCGAGTCACTGATATTGCCGTTGAATGCGCTCGGATTTCTCGGATTGTCGGTGGTGAAGTGGCACCGCATGGCGCATCCGCTTTTGTGGGCGGCTTTGGCGGCGGGGGCTTTCGCTTATTTCGTGAGCGCGATGCTACGAGTGCGGTTATCGCCTGAGAGGGAGGGCGGCGATACCTTGACGCGGATGGCGGAGGGAGGTTATGAGGGTCCGATCACGCTGGCTAGCGCGTTGGCGGCGGTGAGCATTTTCCTGAAGGCTCCGGGGGCGTGGATTAATGCCGGGTTGCTGATCGAAGGGGAAATATTGTTCCTGGCGGGATTGCGATTCGGGCAGACTTATTTGCGCCAGTTGGCGGGCGGGATTTTCGCGGCGTCGTTGCTCGATTTGATGGCGGTGGATGTTCCGGCGGGAGGGACGTTCCGGCTTGCGAATCGGGAGTGGTCGCGATGGAGTCCGGTGATGGTGCTGTCGGCGGCGGTGTTCTACTTCAATCGCTGGAGGCGGGTGATTGAGGGGGCGGTGTACAGCACGGCTGCTGGGGTGTTGATCACCATGGTGCTGGGGTTCGATACATATTCGCCGTACCTGTGCGTGTCGTGGATGCTGTTCGCGGCGGTGCTGTTCGAGTTGGGATACCGGACGGAGAAGAGGGAATTTCGATACCAATCGTATTTGCTGGGAGGGTTGGCAACGGTCCTTCAATTGGTGGTCGCCTTTGGGCCGGATCCTAAATGGCACTTTAGGGAATGGGTGCCGATCGCCGTGGTCGCGGCGGTGCATTATGCGGTGACGCTGCGTATCCGATTCGGGGCGCGCAAGGTCGAGGCGATGGTGGAGTGGATGGCGTCGGCGGCGACGATCGCGTTGTTGATGGAACTGATCTGGAAGGTCGTCCCGGGCGAGTATCTGGGGGTTGCGTGGCTGGGACTGGGAGCGGTCGCGTTCGAAATGGGGTTGGGAAGACTGCCGGATTATTTCCGCCAACTATCGTACGTCGCGTCGGCGATGGGATTTTTGAACCTGTTCTATTTCCACGTGGCGCAGGTGCATAAAGGGTCGCGATGGTCGTTGGGCGCGGCGGCGGTGATTTGTTTCTGGTTGAGTGCGCGGCTTTTCCCGGCGGTGAGAGCGCGCGTTTCGGGCGAGGAGAGGGGGTGGGCTCGGGACTTGAACGCGGCGGCGGGGACTTTGTTCGCGATGACGCTCGCGTGGCTGATGCTGCCTCCTCCGCTGGTCGCGCTGGCATGGGCGGCGATGGGGATGGTGCTGCTGGAGGTGGGATTCACGTTCTCGATGGCTCGGTTCCGGCTGTTGGGGAATTTGACGGGCGTGATTTCGTTTGGACGGCTGTTTCTCGCGAATTTCACGGACCTGGGCAATACGCTGCGGATCTCGCATCGCCTCTTGACGGTGGTTCCGATTGCGGTTTCCGAATATTACGCGTGGTGGCGCTATCAAAGAGCGGAGACGGATGCGGACGAGAAGCTGGTGGCGCGGGCTTATTTGTGGGCTCCGGCGATTCTCGCGGTGGCTCTGATGCGTTTTGAGCTGGGCAGGTCGATGGCGGTGGTGGGGTGGGCTTTGCTGGTGGTCGCTCTCTATCGAACGGGGCTGGTACAGAAGATCGCCGATTTGAGATGGCAGAGTTATCCGATCGCGATCCTGGCTTTCTGGCGATGCTGGAACACGAATTTTTATATTCCGGAGAGCTTGGCGGGGATTCGCGGGCGGCTGCTGACGGGTGCGATGGTGATCGGGAGTTTTTATGCGGCTCAGTTGCTTTCGCCGCGGGAGGAGGAAGGGAAGAGGCTGGACCGGCATGCTCGAGCGTTTTATTCGCTGCTGGCTTCGGTGTTGCTGGCGGTGCTGCTGTTCTATGAAGTTTCGGGAGGGGTGTTAACGATGGCATGGGGCGTCGAAGGACTGGCGCTGCTGGCGGCGGGGTTTCCTTTGCGGGACCGGTTGCAGAGGTTGTCAGGATTGTTCTTGTTCCTGGTGTGCGTGTTGAAGCTGTTCTTCTACGATTTGCGGCAGTTGGGGACGTTCAATCGGATTTTGTCCTTTATTGTTTTGGGGGCGATTCTGATTGGGGTTTCTTGGATTTATACGCGGTTTCGGGATCGGATTCAGAGGTATTTATAAATGTCGCGGAAACCTTTTTATGCGGTGCTGGTTTTGATGGCCGGATGCGGGGCGGCGGCTTGTATGGGTACGCGCGATCCGAATGTCGGTCTCGAGTCGGCGCGGGAGATCTGGTCCGATGTTTTGCGCGATGTGGATGAGGTCGGGCTCCACGCGACGCGGGTTCCGGTTCATGAGGAGATGGAACTGGGCGCGACGCTCGCGGCTCAGGTCAGTTCCTGGGGCACGGAGAATGCAAAGGATTCGGAGTATGTCACGGCGGTGGCAGCGGGGCTGGTGCCTCATGTCAATCGCAAGGGGATGCGGTATCAGTTTCACGTGATTCAATCCCCGCAGGTCAATGCGTTCGCGCTGCCGGGCGGACAGGTTTACGTATTGAGCGGCTTGATGGAGTTTCTCACTTCGGAATCGGAACTGGCGGCGGTGTTGGGACATGAGATGTCGCACGTCGATCTGCGGCATTGCATAGAGCGGTATCAATACGAGATCGCGCTTAAAAGGGTCGGCGCCGGGGACGCGGCGGGATTGGCTTCGCTGGCGCATGGTTTATTCGCGATCGGATACAGCCAGGATCAGGAATCAGATGCCGATGCTTCGGGCGAACGGCTGGCGATTGAAGCGGGCTACGATCCGGATGCGGCCGCGGCGGTGTTCGACCGGATGAAAGTAAAGTTCGGGGAGCAAGCGGCTCCGCGGGCGGAGACACCGATTGGCGAGGCCGGGCAGGCGGTTTGGGAAGCGCTGGGGTCGTACTTTCAATCGCATCCTCCATCGGAGCAGAGGGCGAGGCAGCTTCGCGAAATGGCGGCTAAGAATCGGAGCACGATCGGTGGGCAGGTGATCTATCGAGGGGTGAGGAATTTCGAGGAGAGGGTTCCGCGGAGCGGGCAGGAGTTTGCGGCGGAGAGGCATGTTTATTAAGGAGAATCGATAACATTGCTTGCTGCGCCCCCTTGCGACCCAAAGCTAGCGATTGAACATTACTGCTTCCCAAGGAATGCGGGTTGTTAAGCAGTACGGGGCGCGAGGTCGAGCGTGCGCAAGCACTTAGGAGTACTTTCGGTCTAAGACAATTTTCCATTCGACGAACACGTAAAGGAATGTTACGCTGGGGTTGTTCCGAATTCGGAACAGAAACACCATCCAGGACCCCGTTTAGCTTCGTACTATTAACAATGGCCACAATGAGATGCGATAACCGTGTTCGGTTTTCAGAACAAACATGTGCCAAACAGCCTATGTCCCCCCGCGATCAGCTTATCGAGCGCGCGCTCTTTCGCGATCAGGTGCAAACTGCGATTCTCAACTTGGTTCGTGGTTATGAAGCAACGACCGGTCTTACCGTTACGGGGCTGGATTACGATGCTAGCGAGGGCCGGGTTCATCTCGAAGCGCTTCCTCTCTAAAAGACCGATTCTTTGTTAACTAAAGTCGCGGTCCGCCGTATTAATGGCTATGGACGCCATCCTTAAGGACCTGCGGTTTGGGTTGCGGCAACTGCGGTTGAACCCGACGTTTACCATCGTGTCAGTGCTATCGCTGGCGCTCGGCATTGGAGCCAACACCGCTATTTTTCAACTGATCGACGCAGTCCGGCTACGGACGCTGCCGGTTGAAAAGCCGCAGGAGCTGGCCTATATCGAACTCTCTAAGGACTCGCAGCGTTCGGGCTGGTATTCGACGCGCAGCGCCCGGCTTACCCATGCGTTGTGGGAGCAGATTCACCAGCGTTCGGAAGCGTTCAGCGGGACGATGGCGTGGAGCGCCACGCAGTTCAATCTGGCGCCTGGCGGAGAGGTGCGTTTCGCCCAGGGATTGTACGTCAGCGGAGATTTTTTCTCCGTGCTGGGCACGCCTGCGCTGCTGGGTCGAACGATCAAGGCTGAGGACGATCAGCCGGGCTGCGGCTCGCCGGGCGCGGTGATCAGCTATTCGTTCTGGCAGAGGGAATTCGGAGGCGAGGCAGGGGTGCTGGGGCGCATCGTCAAGCTGGATGGCCACCCGTTTCCGATCGTAGGGGTCACGCCGGCCGGTTTTTTCGGCGTCGAAGTGGGGCATCGCTACGACGTCGCCGTGCCTATCTGCGCCGATCCAATGTTCTCCGACGACGGCAAAGGGAGGATTCCGTTCCGCCACGCGTGGTGGTTGTCCGCGATGGGGCGGTTGAAGCCTGGCTGGACGATTGAGCGCGCGAATGCCCAGATGCAGACGATCTCGCCCGGAATTATGGAAGCGACGCTTCCTCCCAATTACCGGCCGGATGGCGCGAAGAAATTTCTGGCGAATAAGGTGACCGTGACTTCGGGGGGCACGGGCGTATCGAATTTGCGCGACCAGTTCGAGAATCCTCTATGGATCCTGTGGACGACCACGGCGCTGGTGCTGTTGATCGCGTGCGCGAACCTGGCGAATCTGCTGCTCGCGCGAGCCAGCGTGCGGGAACGGGAGATCGCCGTGCGGCAGGCGATTGGGGCGTCGCGCGGCAGGCTGATCCGGCAACTATTATCTGAGAGCATGCTGCTGGCGCTGTTCGGCACTGCCTTGGGAGCGCTGCTGGCACAGGGCTTGAGCCGCGCTCTGGTGGCGTTTCTCAGCACAGCGGGAAACACGGTGTTCGTCGGCTTGCAGCTCGATCCGCGCGTGCTCGGCTTCATGGCGGGGGTCGCGGTTTTAACATGCCTGCTGTTCGGTCTGGCTCCGGCGATTCGGGCGACCAATATCACTCCGGCGTCGGCGATGCGGTCCGGCGGCAGGGGGATCACGACGGGACGAGAGCGATTTGGATTGCGGCGAATTTTGGTGGTGGCGCAGGTGGCGCTTTCCCTGGTGCTGCTGGTGGGGGCGTTTCTATTCGTGCGCAGCCTTCAGAAGCTGCTGGACGTCCAGCCCGGGTTTCGTCCCGAAGGAATTATCGCGGTGCAACTGGATCTCAAGCCCGGGCATTATTCCAAGGAGCGCACGCTGGAAGTGTATCGCGAGGTTCGGGAGCGGCTCCAAGCGCGGACGGGAGCGCCTTCTGTCGCGCAGGTCGGCTGGACGCCGGTGAGCGGCGCCGGCTGGGATGAGACGGTGTGGGCGGATGGATCGAGCAATCCGCAGCGCACGGACGTGATGTTCAACCGCGCGGGTCCGGAGTACTTCAAGACCATGGAAACCAGCTTCCTCGCGGGCCGCGATTTTGACCAGCGCGACAACCTAACATCGCCCAAAGTTGCGATCGTCAACGAAGCGTTCGCGAAAACCATTTTCGGCGGCGAGAATCCGGTGGGGCGGCTGTTCCGTGTGCGAGGCGACGCCGGCAAACCCGATCCGGTGTACCAAGTGGTGGGTCTGGTGCGCAATACGAAATACTACGAACTGCGCGAGGATTTCAGGCCCATCAGCTTCCTGCCGATCGCGCAGAGCGACGATCCGTGGTCCGACGCGGTCTACGTTCTACGGACCAGCGCTCCGGCCGGCGGAGTTCTGCGGGCAGCGACGGCAGCGGTGGCGGAAGTGAATCCGGCGTTGGCTATTCAGTTCACCATTCTGAGCACGCAACTCAAGGAATCGTTGATGCGGGAACGCCTGATGGCCGCGCTCGCGGGCGCGTTCGGGTTGCTGGCCGGATCCCTCGCGGTGCTGGGACTTTACGGCGTGGTCGCGTATATGGTGGCGCGCCGGCGAAACGAGATCGGAGTGCGGATCGCTTTGGGCGCGGGCCGGGGACGCGTGATTCGCCTGGTGCTCAAGGAAGCCGGCCTGCTGCTCGGGATCGGACTGGCGGCCGGCGTCGGATTATCGTTATGGGCGGCGCGGGCGGCGACTGCGATGCTCTACGATTTGAAGCCGTACGATCCGGTAACGCTGTGCGGAGCTGTGCTCCTGCTGGCGACCGTGGCGTTGATCGCGAGCTATGGCCCGGCATACCGGGCGTCGCGGCTGGAGCCGATGGACGCTCTGCGGGAAGAGTAGCTTACCGAACCGCGACCGCAGGAAGCGATCTCTTTTAGCCTGTTATGATCCGGTCATGACCGATCGCCGATCATTTTTGCTCGCCGCCCCGTTTTTCGTCCGCGAGCTCTTATCGAAACCTCCTTCGAGCACGGTGCGGCTGGCGGCATTCGGAGCCAACGGCATGGCGTTTGAAACGCTGGACAGCATCGCATCGCACCCCAAGGTGAAACTCATCGCAGTCGCGGAAGTGGACTCGAACCGGCTCGATAAGGTCAAGCAGAAGTATCCTGAAGCGCGCCTGTATCAGGACTGGCGCGAAATGCTCAAGAAGGAGCGCGGGCAGATCGACGCGGCCTCGGTCGGCACGCCGGATCACATGCACGCTCCGCAGGCGATCAGCGCGATGCGCATGGGGTTGCCCGTCTACGTCCAGAAGCCACTGGCGCACGATATCCACGAAGTCCGCACGCTGATGAAAATGGCGCGCGCGAAAAAACTGCCGACCCAGATGGGCATCCAGATCCATTCCTGGCGCGAGTATAAGACGGCCGTGAGCCTGATCCAAAGTGGAGCCATCGGCAAAGTGAAAGAAGTCCATACCTGGAGCGAGAAGAAGTGGGGCGACACCGCCATGCTCCCCGCCACGCCCGATCCGGTGCCTGACGGCTTCAACTGGGATCTGTGGCTCGGCGTAGCTGCGGTCCGCCCGTTCCTCAAGGATGCTTATCATCCCGGCAACTGGCGCAAGCGGCTTGACTTCGGCACCGCGACCTTCGGCGACATGGGCTGCCATATTCTGGACCCTGTATTCGGCGCACTCCAGCTCGGCTCGCCCATTACCGTTCGCAGCGAAGGCGCGGCGCCGAACACGGAAAGCTGGGCGCTCGACACGCTGATCCGCTATGTTTTTGCGGGGACTCCGTTCACGTCGGAAAAGACGGTCCCCGTCACCTGGTACGACGGCGACCGCATCCCTCCGGAGGAGATCCGATCGCTTCTCGGCGCGGTGAAATTTCCGGGCCAGGGTTCGATTTTCATCGGGACAAAAGGGCAATTGCTGCTGCCGCATATCAAAATGCCGGTGCTGCTGCCGGAGCAGGATTTTTCAGGATTCGCGATGCCCGAGTTTGAAAGAACCAACCATTATCACGAGTTCGCCGAAGCGGTGCTGGGAAACGGCCAAACGTCGGCCGGGTTCGATTTCGCAGGTCCTCTCACCGAAGCGGTGCTGCTTGGACCTCTGGCCACGCACTTCCCGAATACCACGCTCGCCTGGCACGGACCGAAGGCCAAGTTCGCGAACTCCGCCGAGGCGAATGCTCTGTTGCGGAGAAAATATCGCGCGGGATGGTCCGTGCCGGGGCTCGCTTAAGGAAACCCCACTTCCTTAGTTCGACAGGCGAAACCGCCTGTCCCACAGTCCTGTAACCGCTTTGTTGTGGTGGGGCAGGCGGTTCCGCCTGCCAAACACAAATCCCACGGTCAGGGTTCGACCGGACCCAGCTCCCTCCGCAGCCACGCCTGCGCCAGCTTCATTTGCCGGTTGATCTTATGCAGAGGCACTCCGAGCAGTGCCGCGCTGTCCTCCGCGGTCATTCCCCCGAAATAGCGCATTTCGAGCAGCCGGGCCTTCTCCGGATCCTGCCGTTCCAGATCGCTCAGCGCGTCGTCCAACGCAACCACCATCGCCGCGCGCTCTCCGGTGAAAATCAGGTCGTCGTCGAGGGGCACCCGCGCGCCTCCCTGCCGTTTATAGGCGTTTCTGGCGCGGGCGCGATCCACCAGGATCTGGCGCATCACCCGCGATGCGACACCCAGAAAATGGGCGCGGTTTTGAAACTCGGGATCGGAGTCTCCGACCAGGCGCAGGTACGCTTCGTGGACCAGGGCCGTAGGGTCCAGCGTCTGGCTGCCGCTTTCGCGATGAAGATGCGCTGCCGCCATGCCGCGCAAATTGGAATAGACCAGCGGAACCAGCCGATCGAGAGCAGAGCGATCGCCCTCCCGCCAGGCATGCAGCAGATCCGTGACAGACGGACTCTCGTTCAAATCGATTCCCAGTTTATCATGCGCTAACTTTTCGCCCGCTTGCCGCATATCAAGGTAAGTGAGATCAATTAGCCCGTGATCTGCTATCGGAGGATTACGGCGAAATAAAGAGCGCTGAGTTGGGCAGGGCTATGACTTGTCAAGGACCTGCCCATTTTTTGGCGACGGCATCCGCCTGCCCGCAACGCGATTGTAATCAGCATTTCCCACCCCTGTCTAATGCAGAAAACCGAGGTCTCTCAGTAACAGACCGTAGAGTAATAGGGACCTCTCTGACCCTATGATGGCCACGTGAGACCACTTCACCTCTTTGCCTTCTGTTTCCTGTCCGTTGGCATAATGCCGGGCCAGGCCCTGATCACCACCATCGCCGGAGCCAAATACGGAACCTGCGCGTACTCGGGAGATAACGGACCTGCGGCAGCGGCGGTTTTGTGTAATCCGCAAATGGCGATTACCGATAACGCTGGAAATATCTATTTTTCCGACGCGGCAAACTGGGTGATCCGCATGATCAATCCGGCCGGGATCATCTCGACCATCGCCGGGAACGGCACGCGCGGAACGGCAGGCGATGGTGGCCCGGCGACGAGCGCGAACCTTGGAGCTGTCTACCAGCTGGCCTATGACGGCGTGAACAATATCTGCTTCGGTGATTTCCTGGCGTATAAGATTCGCTGCGTCTCGCTTTCCACTGGAATCATTCAAGGATACGGAACCGGAAATCCGGTGTCCGCGGGAGACGGCGGTCCCTTCGCCAGCGCCAGCTTCTACATGCCCACCGGAGTGGTCTTCGTGCAGCGCGCCGTGCCGCCCGCCATTTATAACGACCTCTATATTTGCGACATGGCGGCCAGCGTCGTTCGAAAAGTCGCCGGAGACACCGGAATCATTACGACCGTCGTCGGAACAGGTCTATCCGGTCCTTTGGGCGATGGCGGACCCGCCACTTCGGCCACGCTTCAAGAGCCATATTCTCTCGCGTATTTCAATGGGTCTCTCTATATCGCGGACTCGGGGAACGACCGCATTCGCGCCGTGAACCTCTCGACCGGCATTATCACGACCGTGGCAGGCAATGGCGTGCCCTATTTCGCCGGCGACGGTGGACCCGCCACTTCGGCGCAATTGTCGCCCCGGGAACTTACCTTCGATAACGTTGGCCAAATGTACATCGGCGATGCGGGACGTATTCGCAAGGTAGATCTTTCGGGCATCATCACCACCTACGCCGGCAATGGAAACTCCGGGATCGGTCCCGACAACGTTCCTCCGTCGCAAACCTATTTCTCCGGCGTGGATGGCGTTTACTGGAACGCGCCGGCCAATCAGCTACTGATCAGCGATGGCGTAAACAAGATCCGGCAGGTCAGCTATCAGGGAACCACGACGACAGTCGCGGCGACGCCGACCTCGGTACCTCCGGGCGGGCAAGTCACGATAACCGCGACGGTTTCCGCCTCCGCAGCCACCGGAAACGTGGATTTCATAATCAACGGCGTGCTGGCCGGGACCGCTCCGGTGAGCGCGGGGCAAGCCGTGTTTAGCTGGACCGCGACCGGCACAACCAACACGGTAGGCGCGATCTATGTGGGCGATGCTACCTACGCGCCCAGCAGTTCGGGGATCGTCGGCGTCACCGTGCAAAAAAACACTACCACTACGACGATCGCAGCAACTCCGAATCCGTCCAATCAAAACCAGACTGTGACGCTGACCTCTACGGTATCGCCCGAAACGGCCACCGGAACCATCCAATTCTACGGCGCGGGAGCATTGCTCGGCAGCGCGACACTGTCGAACGGAACCGCCAGCTTCAGTTATTCTTTCGCGAACGCCGGCCCAGTCGTCTTGTATGCCACTTATTCTGGCGATGCGAACAATGCGAATAGCACTTCGACGAACCTGACGCAGACGGTCCTGGCAAACACGGCGGTAAGCCTTTCCTCGGGGCAGAATCCTTCGGCGGTCAACACCGCGGTTTATTTCACGGCCGGCGTGACTCCTTCGACGGCCACGGGAACCATCCAATTCTTCGACGGAGGATCGTCCCTGGGTTCAGCTACTATTTCCGGTGGATCGGTGTTGTTCAGCGCTACGTTCACCACGCAGGGAACCCACTCGATCACTGCCGTCTATAGCGGCGATGCTAACGACGCAGGATCGACCTCCGCGACCTTGTCGCAATCCGTCAAGGCGATTACGGGCTTGAGCCTAGTCTCGAGCCTCAATCCCGCGGTCGTCGGCCAATCGGTTACTTTCACGGTGACGATCAATTCGGCTGCGACAGGCACGATACAATTTTCGGATGGAGCCACGGCCCTGGGGACGATCACGGTCAGCGCCGGTGTCGCGGCCTATTCGACGTCGAGCCTGGTGCAGGGGGCGCACGCTATCAGCGTGATCTACAGCGGCGACGCGAATTACCTGAGTTCTTCCTCGGCTCCCCTAAGCGAGACGATTAATCCCAAGGCCACCACCACTACCACCGTGGCGTCGTCGCCAAATCCTTCGAACAGCGGATCGAACGTCCTCATTACGGCAACCGTGAGCCCTTCGACCGCGACCGGTACGATCCAGTTCCTGGATGGAACCACGGTGTTGGGCAGCGGAGCCATCGCTAGCGGCGCGGCCTCATTTAGCACTTCGGCGCTCGCCACCGGAAAACATTCGATCACCGCGGCTTATAGCGGAGATTCGCTGAATCTCGCCTCCACCTCGGCGGCGATTACGCAAACGGTGCTCACTACGACGACGGTGTCATTGTCTTCCACGCAGAATCCCTCACCCGTCGGCGGAGCGTTCAGCTTCCTGGTGACGGTCAGTCCTTCAAGTGCGAGTGGGACGGTCCAATTCCTGGACGGGACGACGGCAATCGGCAGCGGCACGCTGAGCGGCGGAGCCACATCTCTGAATATTTCCACGCTCACGCAAGGGACGCACATCATCACTGCCGTCTATAGCGGCGATGCGAACGATGCTGGATCGACGTCCGCGCCTCTGTCCCAAGCGGTGAAGCTGAATACCGGTTTGGGCTACACTTCGAGCCTCAATCCTTCGATCGTCGGGCAGAGCGTCACTCTCACTGTGACGATCGCTTCCGCTGCGACCGGAACGGTGCAGTTTATCGATAGCGGCACACTGCTCGCTACGGTCACGGTTGCCTCCGGTGTCGCGCAATATTCGACCGCGAATCTGGCTCAAGGGACCCACGCCATCACCGTGATTTATAGCGGAGATGCCAATTATCTGGGCTTCCAATCGGCTCCGTTGAGCCAAGTCGTAAATGCGAAGGCGACCAGCAGTACAGGCGTATCGTCCAGCGTGAACCCGTCGACGGTAGGCCAGAGCGTGAAGTTCACGGCGTCCGTAACGCCCACATCGGCGACGGGAACCGTTCAGTTCCTGGATGGCGCGACCGTAATCGGGACAGCGACTCTCAGCTCCGGTAGCGCATCGATCACCACGACTTCGCTCGCCCAGGGCGCGCATTCGATTACCGCGGCCTATGGCGGCGACGCCGCGGATACGGCCTCCAGTTCTTCGGTGTTGACGCAAACGGTGAACGCGGTAGCGCCGTCGGCTCCGTCCAATCTCACCGCAACCTCGGCTGGGACCAGTCAGATCAATCTAGCGTGGACCGCCAGCACAACCAGCGGCGTCACCTACGATGTTTATGAAAGCACCACTTCCGGCTTCACTCCGTCGGCGGCCAACCGGATCGCGAGCGGCATCACGACGACCAGCTACACGGCCACTGGCCTGACCGCTTCCACGACGTACTACTATCGCGTCAGCGCGGTGAACTCCGGCGGAGAATCCGCCGACACCAACCAGGCGAGTGCGGCGACCTCCGGCGCGATGGCTTGTTCGGTCAGCTACAGCGTGTCGAGCCAATGGCCCGGCGGCTTCGGCGGAACTTACTCCATCAAGAACACAGGAAGCACCCCAATCACCGACTGGGTATTGACCTGGACATGGCCGGGAACGCAAGCGGTAACGCAGGCGTGGAATGCGAACTACACGCAGACCGGAGCGAACGTCAAGTTCACCTATGAAAGCTACAATGCGACCATCAGCGCCGGATCGACCTTGAGTGGGATGGGCTTCAACGGAACCTGGAGCGGCAGCAACATAGCGCCAACGGCGTTCTACGTCAATGGGACGCTTTGCCACTAAGACGCACTTAATTGACCATAAGTTCGCGCTTAAGATCGCCAACAACGCCTTATTTGACCTTAAAAGTGGCGCTAACATTTGAATATGCGATATGCGTTTCGGATGCTGGCCAGGAGCCCCGGATTTACCGCGGTCGCGATTCTCACCCTGGCGCTGGGGATCGGCGCGAACACCGCGATTTTCACTATCGCTAACGCGCTATTGCTCCGGCCGCTCCCTTACCAGGATCCCGGCCGGCTGGTTAGGATTTCTAGCGAGCGCGGTCAAGCCGGGTATCTTTCGCTGCCCTATTACACGGCACTGCGCGATCACAGCCGATCGTTCTCAGGTGTTGCCGCGTATCAGCAGGAGTCGTTCAATCTGACGGGACGGGGTGATGCTGAGCAGATTGTCGCGGAGCGGGTTACCTGGAATCTTTTCGAGGTGCTGGGTGTAAAGCCTGTCGCCGGGCGAGCATTCCGTGCGGACGAGGACCTGGCCGGCGGAAATATGGTGGTGATGATCAGCGCGGAGCTTGCAGCGCGTCTGTTTAACGGCGATGCGGTGGGGAAGAATCTTTCGCTCGATTCGAAGGACTACACGGTGATCGGCGTGCTGCCCCCGAAATTCAGTACGCCGCTTCTGGGGCGCAAAGTGGATATTTTCGCGCCACGTTTGATGGAGACCAGCATTGTCACGCCGGCGCGGATTCAGGTGGGAGGGATGTACTTCGAAGGGGTCGGGCGATTGAATCCGGGTGTTACGGCGGAGCAGGCGCAAGCGGAAACCGAGGTGATTTATCAGCAATACAAACATGACAAGCCCGGCAACTTTGACGCCACCGTTTCCGTAAAGATGACGGTGTCGGGGTTGCAACAGAACCTGGTGGCGAATGTTCGTCCGACGCTGCTGATTCTTTCGGCCGCGGTGGGATTCGTATTGCTGATCGCATGCGCGAACGTCGCAAGCCTTTTGCTTTCGCGGGCGCTGGGACGCCGAAAAGAGTTCGCGGTCCGCAGTGCGCTGGGAGGGTCGCGCGGGGCGCTGATCCGGCAACTGCTGACCGAGAGCGTGCTGCTCGCGACGATCAGCGGCGCCGTAGGAATTGTACTGGGGCAGGCTGGGACGCGTCTGCTCGCGAACTATAGCACCAGCAATTTTCCGCAGATGGCTGAGGTCGGCATGGATTTGAGGGTGCTCGCGTTTACGCTGGCGATTTCGATTGCTAGCGGCGTGTTGTTCGGTCTGACGCCTTCGCTTCAGCTCTCGCGGCCCGATTTGAATTCGATGCTGCGCGATGAAGGGCGGGGAAGCACGGGGAACCCGCATCGCGAGAAGGCTCGTGGTTTGCTGGTAATTGCACAGGTGGCGCTGGCGATGGTGCTGCTGGTGGGCGCTGGTCTGCTGGTGCGAAGCTTCGTGCGCATGCGAACGGCGAGTCCGGGTTTCGAGGCTCGGGGAACGCTGACGATGCAGACTTATCTGCCGGTGGCTCGCTACCCGCTGGCGCGGCAGAAAATTGCCTTCTATGACGCGGCGATCCGGAATATGCAGAGCGTGCCAGGCGTGGAGGCCGCCTCGATTTCGACGGCGCTTCCAGTGCTGGCCAATCACGGCACGCCGTTCCTGTTCGAAGGACAGCCGGTGGTGCCTTTGGGGCAAAGGCCGGTGGCGCTGATTCAATCGATCAGCCCGGATTATCCGAAGACCATGGAGATCGCGATCGTGGCAGGGCGCGCTTTCACGGAGCATGACGATGCGGACGCGGCTCCGGTTGCGCTGGTGAATCAGACGGTAGTGCGAAGGTTCTGGGCGAATCAAAATGCAATCGGGCGGCGGATTTTTGTCGGGAATTTGCCGAAGCCATTTGAAGTGATCGGAGTACTGGGGGATGCCAAGAATAGTGGGATCGCAGAGGCTGCCGGGCCGGAGGTGTATTTGCCGTATCCGCAATTGGCGTCGCCCTTGTTGTATATGAGCGTGCGGACATCGCTCGAGCCGCATAGCCTGGCGGCGGCTTTGCGCGCGCAGATCGCGGCGGCCGATCCGGATCAGCCTGTGACGGAAATCGAGACCATGGAGGAGAGGCTCGAATTGGCGAGCGCGCCGCCGAAATTCACGATGCTGCTGATCGGCGTGTTTTCGGCGACGGCGTTTATTCTCGCGGTGGTGGGGATTTACGGAGTGATCGCTTATTCGGTGGCGCAGAGGACGCAGGAACTGGGGATTCGCATTGCGCTGGGCGCCGAGAAGCGCGATATTTTGCGGCTTGTGATCGGTGGGGGATTGGGGCTGACTCTGATCGGGATTGCGATTGGGCTTGCTGGTTCGTTTGCGTTGACTCGGGTGATGGCGGCGATGTTGTATGAGACTAGCGCGACGGATCCGTTGATATTGGGTGGTAGCGCGGTGGTGTTTTTGGGGGTTGCGGCGGTGGCTGGGTATGTGCCCGGGCGGAGGGCGGCTCGGATCGATCCGGTGGAGGCTTTGAGGGGTTAGGGTCTCCGCCGAATGGATTCAATGGTAGCTGGCTCTCAGTGGCTTGACACGCCGGCTGAAGCCGCCGCTGCAAGCTGAAGCTCGCGCCACAGAACGCGGACTTCAGAGATTTAAAAAAACGAATTAGCCGCTGATAAACGCTGATTGGCCGCGCAAGACCTTGTTTTTATGTACGCTATAGGCATTATGAAGCTGCTGATTTTGATCGGGGTGGCCGGCGTTGGATTTGCCGCGGATTGCGACCGGGTGGGCGGGACCGTGGTTGCGGCGGGGGCTTTTGCGCCTGCTTCCGGGCCGAAGGCGGCGATTTATAAGATTACGCCAGAGTTTTGCAGGGTGTCCGGTGTGCTTACTCCCGCCGCAGATTCGCATATTGAATTTGAAGTGTGGATGCCGGTGAAGGGGTGGAACGGGAAATATCTGGGCGTCGGCAATGGGGGATTCGCGGGGTCGATCGGCTATCCCGCGCTGGCCGACGCGGTGGCGAATGGGTATGCCGCGTCCTCGACGGATACGGGCCACCAGGGAAATGGGATCGACGGGACCTGGGCTTTGGGGCATCACGAGAAGATGGTGGATTATGGGCATCGCGCGATTCATGAGACGGCCGAGAAAGCGAAGGCGCTGGTGGCGGCGTACTACGGAGACGCGCCGAAGTGGAATTACTTTAGCAGTTGCTCCAACGGAGGGCGGCAGGCGCTGATGGAAGCACAGAGGTACCCCGCGGATTACGACGGCATTATCGCAGGGGCTCCGGCGAATGATTTCACGCATGTTGCGTTTGGATTTGTGTGGAACCAGCAGGCATTGGACGGCGAGGGAAATATTCCGCTGGCGAAGCTGAAGGCGATCGAGAATGCGGCGCTGGCTTCGTGCGACGCCGAGGACGGGGTGAAGGACGGCGTGATCGACGATCCGACCAAGTGCCACTTCGATCCGGCAGTGCTGACGTGCAAGGGCGAGGCGTCCGATAGCTGCCTGACGGAGGCGCAGGTGGCGGCGCTCAAAAAGATTTATTCGGGGCCGAAGAATTCCAAGGGCACGACGTTGTTTCCGGGCTTCGAGCCGGGCGGAGAAACGGGCCTGGGAGGGTGGGGCGCGTGGATCACCGGGTTTTCGCCCGGCAAGAGCGCAGAGATGGCATTCGCAAATGGATTTTTCGCGGACATGACGTTTCAAGACAAGAACTGGGATTTTCGCAAGATGAATTTCGACGGCGACGCGAAGGTCACAGACGATAAGATGGCGCACCTTTATAACGCGACCAATCCGGACATGAAGGCGTTCAAAGCGCACGGAGGGAAGCTGCTGCTCTATCACGGATGGAGCGACGCGGCGCTTCCACCGACCAATACAATCCATTATTACGAGAGCGTGGTGGCAAAGATGGGACGCAGGGAGGCGAGCGAATTCGTAGAGCTGTACATGGTCCCCGGGATGCAGCATTGCGGAGGAGGGCCGGGACCGAACGAGTTCGGAGCCATGTCGCCGGCGGCTGCCAGTGCGGACCACAGCATGATGAAATCGATCGAGCAGTGGGTGGAGAAGGGGACTGCGCCGGAGAAAATTATCGCGACGAAGTATAAAGCGGATGGGAATCCTTCGAGCGGTGTGGCTAGGACGCGTCCGTTGTGTCCGTATCCGATGGCGGCGAAGTATTCGGGGTCGGGCAGTACGGATGAGGCTGCGAATTTTTCTTGTGCGGTGAAGTGACTGGCAATCGGCGCGCAGAATGCTTTTCACAGGCTGAAGCCTGTGCCACCCAAAAGGCAAAGCCAATTTAGCCGCTGATGAACGCTGATGTACGCAGATCGAAAACAATTAGTGGGTTAGCAGGGGTTTTACGGCTCTTAGGACGGTGCCTGCTACGATTTCGCAGCCTGCGGCAGTGGGGTGGATTCCGTCGCGCTGGATGTAGCGGAGGTCACTGGTCACGATATCGGCCAGCAGAAATGGGATCAGGGGCAGGCTGTATTTTTTCGCCAGGTCGCGATAGATGTTTTCGAACTGGTGGATGTATTCGGGGCCGTAGTTGGGAGGAAGGGTCATGCCGGCCAACACGACTTTCGCCCCGGATTTTTGGAACGCCACAATCATCGTCTCCAGGTTTTGGCGAGTGGTTTCGAGGGGCAGGCCGCGAAGGCCGTCGTTACCGCCTAACTCCAGAACGACGATTTCCGGTTTCAGAGCCGTCGCGGCGTCGATCCTGGCTACTCCTCCTTCGGTGGTGTCGCCGCTGATTCCCTGGTTGACGACCCGCCAGGGATATTTTTCAGCGTCGAGTTTCTTTTGCAGGAAATCCGGGAAGCTGAGGCCGGCTTCGAGGCCGAATCCGGCGCTAAGGCTGTCGCCGAAGACCACCAGCACGCGGCGATTGTCGGGTACGGGAGCCGTCGTGGGAGGGGGTGTGGGGATGTTTTGGATCTGCTGCTCTTCATGCTTCGAGCAGCCGCAGAGAACAAGAATAATTACAAAGAACAGAGAAGAACGCATCTGCTGCCATTCTAAGATGGTTGTAGATGACAATTCTGTCGACGCATGCCCTTACGAAGACCATCGATACGGGCACGCACACGGTGAACATTCTGCGAGGGGTCGATTTCGAGGTTCCGAAGGGGCAGTTTGTAGCGATCATGGGCGCGTCGGGAAGCGGAAAAAGCACGATGCTGGGATTGCTGGCGGGGCTGGACACGCCTTCTTCGGGAAAAGTCGTGATCGCGGGCGTCGATATTACCGGGTTGAGCGAAGACAAGCTGGCGGTGGTGCGCGGGGAGAAGATCGGGTTTGTGTTTCAGTCCTACCAACTGATCCCGACGCTGACGGCGGAGGAGAATGTCCTGCTGCCGCATGAGCTGGCGGGGAGGGATGTACGGTCGGGGACGGCTAGGGCTCGGGAGTTGTTGACGAGTGTGGGGTTGGAGGATCGGATGGATCATTATCCGGTCCAGCTTTCCGGAGGGGAGCAGCAACGTGTTGCGCTGGCACGGGCGTTCATGATGAAGCCTCCGATATTGATGGCGGATGAGCCGACGGGGAATCTGGATAGTGTGAATGGGGCGCATGTGCTGGAGTTGCTGATCTCTCTGAATGAGAGGGAGGGGACGACGCTGGTGCTGGTGACGCACGATCCGGCCCTGGCGACGAGGGCGGATCGGATTGTGACGTTGAAGGATGGGGTGGTAGTGAGCGATGAAATGCGGACGCCGGCTGAAGTCGACGCTGCAAGCTGAAGCTCGCGCCACCACTGCTGAGTAGGAAGCGATGAGAAGAGTCTGCGACACAACGAAAGTGAAAGCTAAGGGACAGACAGCCTTTTTCGCCTTGGAGGCGTCTTCGTTTGTCGAGAGTGGAGCGGCGAAAAAGGTAGTCAGTCCCCTGGGCTTATTCATCAGAGATCAGGGTTCGGACAAGTGGATTCTATGAATCTTTCTTTGAGGACGGCGGGGCGGATTGCGTGGCGGGAAACTCGGTCGTCGCTTACTAAGTTTCTGTTTGTCGTGCTGGCGGTCGCGGCGGGCGTGGGGGCGCTTTCGGGGGTTCGGGGGTTTAGCCAGAGCTTCAAAGGGATGTTGACCAAGGAAGCTCGGACGGTGATGGCGGCGGATTTGACGGCTCGGCAGTTTGCGATGCCTAACGAGCAGGAGAACGCCGCGCTCGATGCTATTCCTCATGTCGAGCGGACGCTGATTACCGAAACGTTCTCGATGGCTTCGACGACGCAGCCGGATGTGACGCCGGTGCTGGTATCGATCAAGGCGGTGGATCCTGCGAAATATCCTTACTACGGCGAGGTGAAGCTCGCGCCGGAGATGCCGCTCGCGTCGGCGTTGACAGCGGATTCGGTGGTGGTGGGCGAGGACCTGCTGATCCGGCTGCATTTGAAGGTCGGGGATACGATTCGCGTGGGCGGGCAGGATTTTCGCGTGGCGGCGGCGGTGGTTGCGGAACCGGACCGGATGTCCGGCAGCATGAATATCGGACTACGGCTGATGATGTCGCGCGATGCGTTTGCGCGGACCGGGCTGATCCAATTGGGGAGCCGCGCGGCGGAGCGGGTCCTTTTTAAGATGAATCCGGGGGCGCCTGGCGTGGAGGATTTGCGCAAGGCGATTAAGACGGCGCTACCGGAATCGCTGGTGGCGGATTTCCGGCAGTCGCATCCGATCATTACCAACGGCCTGGATCGGGCCACGGTTTTTCTGAGCCTGGTGAGTTTGATTGCGCTGATTGTCGGGGCGATCGGCGTGGGGATGGCGATGCACGCGCATTTGCAGCAGAAGCTCGACAACATTGCGGTGATGAAGTCGATCGGCGCTACTTCGAATGAGATTATTCGGATTTATACTTTGCAGACGCTGATGCTGGGAGTGCTCGGCGGGGTCGCGGGTGTGATTGTCGGACGCGGCGTGGAGGAAGTTCTGCCGCGGTTGATCACGAAGTTCTTTTCGGTGGCGGGGGCGATGGGGTGGCACATCGCCGCTTCGGCGCAAGGGATTGCGGTGGGGATGCTGACCACTCTGCTGTTCACTTTGCCTCCGCTGCTCGCGATTCGCAAGGTACGCCCGGCTCTGATCCTGCGCCGGGATATGCCGGATGCGCGGCTGGGATGGCGGAAGCGCATTGCGGAAGGGCGCGAGGCGTTGGCGGTGGGGGGCATCATTCTGATTGGGATCGGAGGGATCGCGACGTGGCTGGCGGAATCGCCCAAGGTCGGCGGATATTTCGCGGGAGGGCTGGTTACCAGCCTCATCGCGCTGACGGGGGTCGCGTGGCTGCTGCTGCGGGTGATCCGGGTGTTCCTGAAGAGGTCCCCGTGGCGGGTTCCATCGCTGGTCCGGCAGGGGTTGGCGAATTTGTACCGGCAGGGAAACCAGGCGCAGGCGATTCTGGTCGCGCTGGGGTTGGGCGTGATGTTCACTTTGAGCGTCTACCTGATTCAGGATTCGCTGGTGGGGCAGATTGTCCAGACGGCTCCCCCAGGGATGCCGAATGTGTTTCTGGTGGGGATCACGCAGGCGCAGGTCGAGCCTCTGCGGGAGCTTCTTTCGAAACAGAACGGAGTGCTGGGGACGCCGGAATTCGTGCCTAGCGTGAGCGCGCGGCTGATCAGCATTAATGGCGCGAAGCTCGCCGATATGAAGCTGCTCGGGATGTCCCGGCGGTTCGCCTATTCGCGGTCGGTGATGTGGGAGAACGAGATCCCGGAGCAGACGAAGGTTCTGGAGGGTGCCTGGTGGAAGCCGGGGACTACGGAGCCGGTGGTTTCGATTGCGGAAGACGCGTCCCGGACGCTGAATGTTCACCCGGGGGCGTGGATCGAGATGCAGGCGGCGGGGCGGATATTTGGGGCTCGCGTAGTGGCGATTCATCAGACCGAGGCGATCCGGGTTAGCGCGGCGAATGAGTTTGTGTTCAATACCAAGACTCTGGAAGGGCTGCCGGTGATTTTTTATGGAGGCGTTCGCATGAAGCCTGCAACGGTCGCGGCGCTTCAGAGAAACTCGTTTGAGAAATTTCCTACGGTGACGGTGGTGAATGTCGCCGACGCGTTGGAGATCGTGCAGCAGGTGGTGGATCAGATTGCGCTGGTGATCCGGTTCCTATCAGGGTTCGCGATTGCGGCTGGGGCGGTAATTCTGGCGGCTAGCATTGCGGGGACGCGATTCCGAAGGGTTCGGGAAGTGGTCATTCTGAAGACTCTCGGCGCCACCAGGCGGCATGTCTCGCGAATCTTCTCGGTGGAGTTTATTACGCTGGGGGCGGTCGCGGGGTTAATGGGGGCGCTTCTCGCTGCGGTTTTCTCGAGCTTAGTTTTGAAGAGGCTGCTGGGGGCGCATTTTCACTTCGATCCTAAGGCAACGGGGCTGGCAATCGTCCTGACCGCGGCGCTCGCGAACCTTTCCGGTTGGCTCGCGAGCTTCCGCATTTTGGGTCAGAAACCGCTGGAGGTCCTGCGGGACGAATGATTTACCGCCGATTCGCGTAAGTATCCTGCGGCACAGTGGGGCGGTTCGGGCTCGAGGCCTCACCGGTCGCGGCGATGTCCTCAGCGCCTGTGTTTTTGAGCAGTTCCTTGGCGCGGGTGATCTCCTTCGAGGTATTGCAGTGAACGGAGAGGAGCACGCCGCCGTCCTTCACGCGTCCTTCATAGCGCTTGGCTTCGTATTCGGGAATACCCATACCGGCCAAGGCGCCAATGATCCCTCCCGCCGCTCCACCGGCGCCGACACCTGCGAGCGCAGCGATGATCGGACCGGCGGCGATCAGCGGACCGACGCCCGGAATCGCCAAGGTTCCGATTCCAGCCAGAAGGCCTAGAGTGCCTCCAATAACCCCTCCGGCTGCGGCGCCTGCTGCCGTACCTTCCGGGGCTTTCGTGTTCTTTTGATGCGCAAAATCGTGAGACGTCTGCGCGTCGGTGAGTAGGACGGAGATATCGTTGTTCGCATACCCCGAGGAAGTCAGAACGTCCACTGCACGTTCAGCTTGAGCGACAGATTTATAAATCCCGAAAACTGCTGTATTTTTATTAGCCATTATTGGCTCCTTTGATTTGTTGAGCCGATTCGAAACAATCTGTTTCAGCGCGTGTGATGATATGATCATCATGATGCTGACGACTTCATGAGAACCACGGTCAATCTTCCCGACGATGTATACGCAGCGGCGCGGTCTGTTGCCATGGTGAAGGATATTTCGCTTGGCGAGGCGATTGCGGACCTTGTACGCCAGGGCTTGAGGCCTCCTTTGTCGATCGAGACGGAGAACGGTCTTCTGGCTCCGTTTCTACCGAAAGATTCTCCTATCGTTACGTTGGAGCATACGCTGGCCATAGAGGACGAGATTCCAGAGGAAGAGGGGTAAGCCGGGTTGAAGCCCTACCTGTTGGATGTGAACGTTCTCGTAGCGTTATTTTGGCGCACGCATGTCCACTATCGCGCAGCGAACCGGTGGTTGCGCGACCATCGGCACGCCGGATTCCGCACTTGCCCGATCACCCAGGCCGGATTTGTGCGGATCACAAGTCACCCCCGATTTAGCGCGGATCATATGACCGTCGCGGAGGCGCAAGGCGCTCTGAACAGCCTGTTAATCCAGCCGCAGCACGAGTTCTGGCCTAACAACTTGCAGCTCGCCGAAGCCGTAGAACGTGCCGGCCCGATTGTG
>Ga0210388_10000497_pt1 | contig 32080 bp, 34 predicted proteins | sample IncBWC19OmetaG_FD_155485 | JGI IMG/M metagenome (GOLD analysis project Ga0210388, IMG submission 155485) | Forest soil microbial communities from Barre Woods Harvard Forest LTER site, Petersham, Massachusetts, United States - Inc-BW-C-19-O ...
TCTCGCCAAGGACTTCGAAGGGTCTGCGGCCACCGAAACCGCTTGGCTGCTCGTTGCACACCTCAGGCTCTTGACCAGGCGCCTCGCAACTACCACAAAACATTGATCGCTTTTTGAGTCAGACTCTTAGGATGACGGCGGAACGAGCGGTGACGAGCGGCATTCGCAGCTTCACGCGTCCGGCTGCGCCCGCGCCGTCCATTGACAGGCCCGCGGCCGCCGATCATCATGCACTTATGCTGATTGGTATTTGCATGGCAGCGTTGTCGAAAAAAGCTCCCGTTCCGGGGGCTGCAGATCGACGCGCGCGATAGACTTCTCGCTTACACCGATCCGCCAAAACCCCGCCGCGAGGTCGGGGTTTTTTGTTGCTCCGTCTCCGGCTCAATCCAGGAGATGGACCCATGACTGAACTTCAAACTTCCGACCCTCGAACTTCCGATCTTCGACCTCATTTGCACGGCCTGTGGCTTCCGCTGGTCACACCATTTCGCGGCGGCGCGCTCGACGAGACGTCGCTGCGAAGGCTGGTGCGGCACTATGCGGCGCGGCCGCTCGATGGATTGATTCTCGCAGCCACGACCGGCGAAAGCCTGACGCTCGAGCCAGGTGAAACCGAACGGTTGGTGTTTACGGTACGGGACGAAGTCGCGAAGACAAACGATCTTCCGATTCTGCTCGGCCTGTCCGGCAGCAACACCGCGGCGCTCTCGGATACGCTCGACAGCACGGCGAGGTGGCCGATCGACGGCTACCTGATCTCGTGTCCGTATTATTCGCGGCCCTCGCAGCGCGGGCTCGAGCTTCATTTCGCCACGCTCGCCGAACGCGCCCGCCATCCGGTGCTGCTCTACAACATTCCCTACCGCACCGGCGTCAATCTCGGCAACGAAGCGATGCTGCACCTCGCCGAACATCCGAACATCGCAGGATTGAAGGATTGCGGCGCCGACCGCAACCAGTCGATCGAGCTGTTGCGACGCCGCTCCGACGACTTCGCCGTACTGACCGGCGAGGACGCGCAGTATCACGAGGCGCTGAGCGATGGCGCCGATGGCGGCATCTTGGCCTCCGCCCATGTCGAGACCGACATTTTTGCCGAGATCTGCAATCTGGCAGCGGCAGGAAAGCACGACACCGCGCGGACGCGCTGGCAATCGGTCGAGGATCTCACGCGGCTGTTGTTTTCCGAGCCGAGCCCGGCGCCGATCAAGTACTGGCTGTGGCGCACGGGGCTGATCGACAGCGCCGAGGTGCGGCTGCCGATGGTGGAAGTGAGCGCGGAGCTGGTCGCGCGGATCGATCGCGAGATCGAGCGGCGGACAACGCCTTCGTTGCGACGTGCTTTATGAACGACACGGCAACCGGCCTCTTCTCCCTCTCCCCGCCCTTTCGCGGGGAGAGGGCTGGGGTGAGGGGCTGTCTCCACATCGGGACTCGCGGAGAGAGCCCCTCACCCGGCGCTGCGCGCCGACCTCTCCCCGCGAAAGAGCGGGGAGAGGTGATGATCTGCTAATCCAATTTGGTCCTCGCCAGCCGCAGCGCGTTGCCGATCACGCTGACCGAGGACAGCGCCATTGCGGCGGCTCCGACCATCGGCGACAGCAGGATGCCGAACACCGGATAGAGCAGGCCTGCGGCGATCGGCACGCCGGCGGCATTGTACAGGAACGCGAAAGCCAGATTCTGGCGGATGTTGCGCATGGTCGCGACCGACAGCCGCCGCGCCCGCACCAGGCCCATGAGGTCGCCGGTGAGGAGCGTGACGCCTGCGCTCTCGATCGCCACATCGGTGCCGCCGCCCATGGCGATGCCGACGTCGGCGGCGGCCAGCGCCGGCGCGTCGTTGACGCCGTCGCCGACCATGGCGACGCGACGGCCCTCGCGCCGCAGCCGCTCCACCACCTCGCTCTTGCGCTCCGGCAGCACGTCGGCCTCGATCTCGTCGATGCCGAGCGATGCGGCTACCGCGCGCGCGGTGGTGGCATTGTCGCCGGTCAGCATCACGATGCGCAGGCCGTCGTCGCGCAGCGCCCGCAGCGCCGCCGGTACCGAGGCCTTGATCGGATCGGCGATGGCGATGATCCCGGCGGCGCGGCCGTCGATCGCGGCATAGATCGCGGTCGCGCCATTTTTTCGCGCGGCCTCCGCGGCGGCGTCCAGATCATGCGTGACGATGTTCAACTCATCCATCAGCATCGCATTGCCGAGCGCGATCTTCCGGCCCTCGACAGTCCCGCTCGCACCCTTGCCCGGAGGCGAGACAAAATCGCTGATCTCACCAAGCTTCAGCCCGCGATTGGCGGCGGCCTTCAGGATCGCCAGCGCCAGCGGATGTTCGCTGCTGCGCTCGACGCTCGCCGCGAATCGCAGCACTTCGCTTTCCTCGAACCCGTCGGCGGCAACGATCGACACCACTTTTGGTTTGCCTTCGGTCAAGGTGCCGGTCTTGTCGAGCACGATGGTGTCGATGCGCTCGAACCGCTCCAGCGCGTCGGCGTCGCGGATCAGGATCCCCGAACGCGCACCACGACCGACCCCGACCATGATCGCCATCGGGGTGGCGAGGCCGAGCGCGCAGGGACAGGCGATAATCAGCACCGTCACTGCCGCAACCAGGGCGAAGCTGAAGCGGGGTTCGGGACCGAAAATCATCCACGCCGCGAACGCTGCGACCGCGGCAGTCATCACTGCCGGCACGAACCACCCCGCAACGCGGTCGGCGAGGCGCTGGATCGGCGCGCGCGAGCGCTGGGCGCGGGCCACCATGTCGACGATCCGCGCCAGCATGGTGTCGCGGCCGACTTTTTCGGCCGACAACACCAGCCCGCCGGCCTGGTTGACGGTGCCGCCGATGACGCGCGCGCCTTCCCGCTTCGCCACCGGCATGGATTCGCCGGTCACCATGGATTCGTCGACATAAGAATTACCTTCTGCGACGACGCCGTCGACCGGAATCTTCTCGCCGGGGCGCACCCGCAAGCGATCGCCGACCGCGATCAGGTCGATCGCGACATCTTCGTCGCCATGACGCGTGATGCGGCGCGCGGTTTTTGGCGCCAGGCCGAGCAGCGCGCGGATCGCGCCCGAAGTACGCGCGCGGGCCTGCAATTCCAGCACCTGGCCGAGCAGCACCAGGACCGTGATGACGGCAGCCGCTTCGAAATACACCGCGACCATGCCGTGCATGTCGCGGAACGCAGGCGGAAACAGTTTTGGCGCCAGCGTGCCGACCACGCTGTAGAGATAGGCAACTCCCGTGCCCATCGCGATCAGCGTGAACATGTTGAGATTGCGCGTGCGCAGCGACTGCCATGCGCGGACAAAGAACGGCGCGCCCGCCCACAGCACCACCGGCGTCGAAAGCGCCAGTGAAATCCAGTTGGACCAAACAGGCGGGTGCATCAATCCGAGATGGCCGCCCATCTCGAGCGCGAATACCGGAAGCGTCAGCACCAGCGCGATCCAGAACCTTCTGGTCATGTCGACGAGCTCTGGGTCCGGCGCATCGTCGAGCGAGACCTGGTCGGGCTCCAGCGCCATGCCGCAGATCGGACAGCTGCCCGGCCCGATCTGCCTGATCTCGGGATGCATCGGGCAGGTGTAGATCGTGCCGGGGCGCGCCGCCGGCTCCGGGGCTTTGGGCCCGAGGTATTTTTCCGGCTCGGCGGCAAAACGCTCGCGGCAACGCGCGCTGCAGAAGAAATGATCCTGCCCTTGATGGGCAAAACGGTGTTTTGCGGTGGCGCGCTCGACGCGCATGCCGCAGACGGGATCGATGGCTGTGTCGCGCATGTCGCGGCCGTGTTTGCCGCCGCAGCAGGTGTGAGCATGGGTGCCGGTGCCGTGATGATGGCCGGCATGAGCCGCGTTTGTGCCATCCGCTTGATCGAGCTGCGCCACGAAATCTCTCCAGGCCTCTTGAACTATATACCCTAGGGGGGTATATGAACTCTATGAGAGACGAGATCAAGACCTCCTGCCTGAAAAGGCTGAAACGGATCGAAGGCCAGATCCGCGGCCTCGCCGGGATGGTCGAGGACGACCGCTATTGCATCGACGTGGTGACGCAGATTTCAGCTGCGAAGGCCGCGCTGCGCCGGGTCGAGGAGGAAATCCTGCGCGACCATGTCGCCCATTGCGTCGAGCACGCCATCACTTCCGGCGACAAGGCCGATCAGCGCCGGAAGATCGCCGAATTGATGGACGTGGTCGGCCGCGCCGAACGGTAGGGAGCGCGGGGAACGAACGGCGTGGTTCGTCGTATGGCATCGCTGCGCCACCAAAACTCGTCATGCCCGGGCTTGTCCCGGGCATCCACGTCTTGAGGGGGCCAGCAAGAAAGACGTGGATGGCCGGAACAAGCCCGGCCATGACGAAAAGTGAATTTTTCCGAGGCGCTCGTGTTGGTTAACATACGGTGTCGCGGCCGGCTAAAATCCAAATCACGTCGCGCGTTCGAATTTAAATCTTGAGGCGTATGGAATCCCCGAGAACCACAAAACAAACGGGGGGAAACCATGACTGCTCGAACCATTCGAAATGCCGCGCAAGCCGAGGCCGTGCGGGATCTGCTGCTGGTGTCGTCGTTCGGCCTGTGGGCGATGCTGCTCGGCTTCGTGCCGGTCGTCGCCTTCCATCTGGTGATGGGGAGCTGAGAAGGCCGTGAGCTGCCGGCGTGGTTAATCCGCGCTAGCACCTGTGGTCAAATGCGAGCGAAATCGCGACCGGCTTTTTAAAGGCGATCGCGTATCAAGGTCTCCACAAGAACAAAAACAACGCGGGGGCGTCGTGAGTACTCGGGATAATCATTTCCCTGAACAACAGGGCTGTGCCGCTGAACAACAGGGCTTCACCACCGAAGACATTCTCTGGGCGCTCGGCATCTGGTCGGTGATCCTCGGGCTATCGCCGGTGATCGTGTTCTACATGCTGATGGTCGCTTGACCAGAATTTTAGGCGGCGCCTCGCCGCGAATGCAACACAGCGTCATCCCCGCGTAACGCCGAAGCCGTTACGCGGGGATGACGTTTTGACGCAACTCAAAAAACGCGCGGAAAGCTGCGCGTGTTCCCTTTAAGCTTCCTCGCAAGCCGACGCGGTCTACGCCGCCTGCTTGTGCATCGCGCCGCCGGCCGGCGCCGATCCGCGGATCGCCTTCACCGAACGTTCGATCGCCGCCCACAGCCGGCCGATTTCGGCCGCCGCGCGGCCCTCGGCCGAATATTCGCGGGCGCCTTCGCCATGGCTGAGCGCCATCAACAGGTCGGCGCGGTTGGTGATCTGGCCGCCCCATACCGGTGCGCGGAATTTTGCCAGCGATTCACGGGCGATGGCGACGATCGGGCTCTCGGCGTCGTCACGGCGCGCCGGCGCCCCGTTGAGCACGACGGCATAGGGCTTGCGCGCGGCGCGGCAGGTCAGAATGGTTTCCTGCACCGCGTTGACGTCGAACACGCCCGGCCGCGCCGGAATGATCGCCATGGTGGCGTTCTTGATGGAATCCTCGACCACGGCCGACACGTTCGGCGGCGTATCGATGAACACCCACTCAAACCCCTCGCGCTTGGCGGCGGCGATCAGCCCGCTGACCGAATTGACCGCGGTCTTGATCGGCGGCTCGTTGGTGCCGCGCAATTTATGCCACAGCGTCAACGACCCCTGCGGATCGGCATCGATCAAGAGACAAGGCTTCGTGACCTTGTGGACGTGCGCAGCGAGATGGGCGGCCAGGGTGCTTTTCCCCGAACCTCCTTTACGCGATGCAAAAACAATGACGTTCATACTTCCGCCTCCAGATTGACCCCAGAAAGTTAAAATGAATCAGCGCGCTGATTCGTGAAAGAAATATTTTCGCGCAATTGTGGCGAAGCCACTGATTAGTCGGGGAAGCGGGCTTTTGAGTCACACCCGACACGCGGCGCCGAAAAAACGTAAATCTCGAATCGAAACAGCGTTTTGCGGGAGCGGTGGCCGGCGATTCCGGGAGCGCTGACGGCGGATTTCGACCCTCAACCTATCGGTGCATGCGCATCGCTGACTTTTTTCGAGGCAATGGCGGCGTTTACCTGGCAGAGCAAGGTAGGCTTGCCGCGCAGGACTGCCTTCGCGGCAAGCCATTGCGACAGGCGAACAGTCGACGTCACGCGCGGCGTGCAAACGAGCCGCCGCGGTCAGTTCGCAGCTGGCTTAGCGGGCTTTTTGGATTTGCGCGATTTGGCGCTGACCGGCTTTTTCGAAGATGCCGGCCTGATGCTGAGCGGCCTGCCGGCGGCGACCGGCGTGACCGCGGCCTCGGGGTCGGGCCGGAAGAATACCCGGCAGGGCGGGCTGAGCTGCGACTTGTTCTCGATCATGCAGGCGGTGATGCGGTCGACATCCGGAACAAACGCACCGCAAAGCCGCATCGCATCGCCGCTGCAGGCCTGCTGCTCTTCCTGCGTATAGGCGCGGCTCGCGGCGGGCCACATCGCCATCGAAAACGCGGTGGCCAGCATCAAGCCGGCCTTAAATTTCGTCAGTCGAGCCGCGAGCATGAATCCCCCCAAATCGCGTGCCGCGAATTGTGGGTGAAGGACGGCGGAATGGCAAGGACAACGGTGGCAAGGGAACCGGATCGCTGAAATGCGCCTCATGTCTTTATGTAGTTACATAATGCTTGCACGGACAGGATTATGTAGTTACATAAAGGTCGATGAAAACGACCTTCGACCCAGCCAAGCGCGATTGGACCTTGGCGCATCGGGGTCTCGATTTCGCGGTTGACGCCGAGAGGGTGTTTTCCGGTGACACGGTGACGATGATCGACGATCGGTTCGACTACGACGAGGTCCGCCGGATCAGCGCCGGTTTCCTCGACAGCCGAATGGTCGTCATCGTATGGACCCAACGCGGCGCAAGCCGCCACATCATCTCGATGAGGTACTGTCATGCCAAAGAAGAACAACGCTGGCGCAAAATATTTCGGCAAGCCCCTGACCGATGATCCCGACGACGCACCCGAGTTGCTGAACGATTTCTTTCGGCACGGCGAGTTGCGCCATGGCGGCAAAGTGATCCGCCGCGGCCGGCCGCCATTGTCCGGCAAGCCGAAAACGGCGATCACGCTTCGGCTCGACGAGGATGTGGTGAAAGCCTATCGCGAAACGGGCGAGGGCTGGCAGACGCGGATCAACGCGGATTTGAGGCGGGCACGCAAGCTCAGGACCGCGAGCGCAACCCGTGGAGCCAAGCGCATGTCTGGCGCCACTCAACGCAAGGCCCGCCAGGCGAAGACATAGGGCCAATGTCGCAGCCTCTACTGCGCTACCGAAAATGCTTCAGCCTGCCCCACAACCGCGCAAGCGGCATTCGCAAGTTCCGGCATATGAAGATCGAACGGCCGTTCTCGTAGGGCATGGCATAGGGATCGCCGGTGATGTCGACGATATCGACCGAGCCGCATAGCGACCTCCAGCGCTCCGGGTTGCCGCCGACATTCAGGATCAGCGAGCCGTCATAGCCGTGAGGACCCCAGAGCCAGTATTGATTGTGGCCGCTCAGGGCCGCCGGAAGATTGTCCTTTCGGCCATAGACGTCGAGTGCGGCTGCCTGTCCATAGTTCGCCGTCAGGATCGCGACGCGGGCCTGATCTTCCGTGGAGAGTTGGCGGAATACGGCCGCCACTTTGTTTTCCAACTCGCGCCAGCCAAACTCATCCGACAGGCTTTGGGTCAGCGGCGCGCCGACGCCGGCGGCCTCGATCGGGGCGGGCCTGGTGTGGGTAAGCTCCATGTAGCGAGCCAGTCGAGAGGGATCGAGGATCGGCAGCGCCACCGGCGCAAACAAAGCGCTTACGCCAAGCGCCGTGGCGACCCAGCCGCGCGTGACCCAAACATCGAGGCGTTCACACCAGACCGCGCCGACCGCGAACATCGTGGGATAGACCGGAAACAGATAATAGTTGGTGCCGCGCTCCAGGAAATAGAACGCACTCGTGAGCACAAAGCCAAGCGACAGAAAGCGCGCATCCGAAAGTCGCCGATCGAGGAACGGTCCAACTGCGCCCGCCAGCCACAACGGGGCGAGCGCCGGGTTCATCGACAGGGCTTGCCGCCATTCGAATTCCCAAAGCGGGCCGGTAAAATTCTTCTGGCTGTCGAGATGCGGCAGGATCACTTCGAAAAACGGCCAGCCGTGCGACCATTGCCAGATCAGATTGGGCACGAACAGAGCGGTAGCGATGACGATGCCAAGCCAGAGTTGCCACCAGAACAGGATGCGGCGTGCCGGGGTGACAATCACGCCCACCGCAAGCGCGACCAGCCAGACCGCGATCCCCCATTTTGCTTCCATCGCCGCGCCTGCGAGCAAGCCGATCCAGATCAGATCGAATCGCTTGTCCGTCCGGATCGCACGCGTCAGCAGGAAGGCGGTGGCGGTCCAGGCGACGGGTTCGAAAGTTGAAGTCGTCAGATGCGAGGTCAATCCGGCAAGGCCGGGTGCAATCCCGGCGGCGATCGCGGCAAGCGAAGCTGCCCTGCTTTCGCCGCCGAGCAACCGGGCAAAGGCCGCGGCGAGAAGCACGAGTCCGACCGCCGCCACCGTCGCCGGCAGCCGCAACAGCCAGATATTGACGCCAAAGATTTGCGTCGCAGCCGCGATCAGCGGCACCAGTGGCGGCTGATCGACATATCCGAAATCGGGATGCCAGCCGCAGGCAAGGAAATAGAGTTCATTGCGCTGCGCATCATAGCGACCGGCGGTCGCCGCATGCACGATACTGACCAGGACTGCGACCACCCAAACGACGGGCTGGCGCAGAAACGCAGCCCTTACGGAATCGACGACGCCGGGTTTTGGCGACTCGGCCATCGCGCCGGTTTGCCGGATCGGAATTGACATCGTCGGATTCCCGCTGCGCCAGGATCGGAGAATATCGAGCGCAGGAAAACCTCCTACTGAATTCCCAGCAATGTTGGCGTGATGCTTTGGTACAGTTGGGTGGGCTCGAACCACCGACCTCCTGTTCCACAGACAGGCGCTCTAACCAACTGAGCTACAACTGCATCCGCAGCCACCCCCGAAAAAGGGTCGCCGAACGGGCCGGAAACTAGGTGCAACGCCGGTCTTTGGCAAGGCCAAGCCGGGCACCAACTTCAGCGTCGTCCCTGCGAACGCAGGGACCCATAAGCACCGGCTGGTGTTGCTGAAACGGAATTGTGCAACGACTACCTGCGCAAACCCGCGCGGTCACGGAGTGTGGGTCCCTGCGTTCGCAGGGACGACATCGGCATTTTGACTCGCCAGCAAAATTACCTCGCCGCCAAACAGCAAAAAGCCCGGGCTGTCCCGCCCGGGCTTTTTGGCAACGTAGATCGGCGATCAGGCGGCCGGCTTGAACAGCTTCGAGGCGCTGGTCTTGATCGGCTCGACGGCTTCGGTCGTGACCTTCTGGCTCAATTCGGCGAGCGCCTTGGCCTGCGCGGTGAGGGTCTCGTACTGTTTCTTGGCATGCGAGGTCCACAGCTCGATCGCTTCCGACGGCGATTTGACGCCCAAAAGTTCCTGCGCGAAGTCGAGCGAGGCAGTGGTGTTGGCCTTCATCATTTCCATCAGCTTGGCGGAGTATTCGCTGTAGCCCTTGCTCGCGGAGGTGAAGACCGCCTCGATGGTGCCGTTATGGGTCTCGGCGGCGTCCTTGAACTTGGCGTAGCTGTCGCGCGCCTGCGAGACGCCCTTTTCGGCGAAGGCGCGCATCTGCTCGGGGACCTCGAAGGGAATGATCGAGGCGGAAAAGGGATCGGTGGGATTGGCCATGGCATGGATCCTTCGAAAATGGGGTGAGATGATGTGACCCCTTGCGCGCCCGGCGAAGGCCGGGAACGTCGACTTGGATCACGCAGCGGGAATGTCCTACGTCGGACAACCGACACATACGCCCATATAATGGCAATTTTGTGCAATGCAACGTAGTTCCGTACAATTTTTAGGTGCAATGCCGCATAGTTGACCTGGAGGGCATGCGTAGCTTGCCCGCCTCCAGCCTTCTCGCCGCCGCCCCTCCCGGCGCGGGAGGGGCCGATGACCTCGATCAACCCCTGATCAATTCTTGGGCTTGGCGGCATCCATCGCCGCCTTGCTGACGATCTGGCCCATTTCGCTGGCCTGCTCGGCCAACGAGCGCATCTGGGACTGCACATATTCGCTGTGCAGCTTGATGATTTCGGTCAGGTCCTTGGCGTGCAGCAGCGACTGCGCGTAATCCAGCGAGGCCTGCAGGTTCTTTTCGGCATAGCCGATCGCCTTGGCGCCGATATCCTTGGCGCCGGCCTGAACGGTGGCGCGCCGATCCTCGATCGTGCCGGCGGTCGCCTGCGCCGAACTCAGGAATTTCTCAAAAGCCTTGCGGGCCTGATCGAAACTGGCTTCCGCCATCGATCGCAGTTCCTTCGGAATCTCGAAACCCTCACGCGCTTCTTCGCTCATGGTCCCACTCCCTGTTGTGTCATCGAAAATGCCGCTCGGCCGGTTCCCCATCGTGAACCTTCGATCGCGGTTTGCAACATCCCAACGCGGCAGCCGAAATACGGTTCGGCCGGGTTAAGGTTATCGCGGCTTTGCATGGTTCCTCATGGCCCAGGGCCGTGGACCTGCCGTCGCCCGCAGGCGATACTAACGGTTCGTTAAGGCTGACATCGTTCGGCCGCCGCCCCACCACCAGCCGGTCATCTCGCTGCAATGAATACGACGGAATTCCAGTTGCGATGCGTCGGCGATCCGCGGCTCGCGCTGCATGCGACGAGCGCTCACCCGGCGTGGCTGTGGTCGGTCGACGGCACGCAGATGCTGTGGGCCAATCCGGTCGGCGCAAAACTGTTCGGCGCGGCCAATGGCGCGACGCTGGCCCGCAAGACCTTCGGTCCGGCCGATCCGCACCGGCGCCAGGTGGCGCAGCTGGCGGCGAGATTGCCGCACGCCGAGGCGGTGCGGCTGGAGCGGCTACGCGGTTTCGGCGCGCCGCTCGGTGCGCTTGCGACCTGCGGCTGCGCGCGGCTGGAATTTTCCGACGGCAGCCACGGCATCCTGGTCGTGGGCGTCGAACCAAGCCGCCGCGCGATGCCTTTGGTCGAACGGCTGCAGCGCCTGGTCGAAGGCATCGACCATCCGATCGCCGCCTTTGCCCGCGACGGCGTGTTCATCGGCGCCAGCGATGCCGCCCGTCCGCTGCTCGGCTTTCGCAATCTCTCCGAGGCCGGCCTCGATGCTGCGCGCAGCAAGGCGCTGCAGCAGGGCCGCGTCGAGACGCCTGTCGGCAGCATCGGCCAGATGGTGCTGCAGCGCGTCGGCAGCGGCGCCTATGTCGGCCTCGTCGCCCTGATCGCGCCGGTCGCCACGACCGCCGCGCGCGCGGAAGAGAGTGCGCCTGTTGCCGAGCAACCGACGCCCGACTACGAGCAAGCCGCGAACACGGGCGAGGCGCCGGCTGAATTCGCGCTGATCGACGAGTTGGGGCCGCGGCTCGACACGCCCGATGTCGAAGCCGCGCAGCCTCCGGCGGAAACGACGGCATCGGAAACCGAAGCACCGCCGCATGAGCCGTCGCCCTATGTCGAAGCCGTCGCCGACGAGCCGGCGCCCACGGACAACGCGCCGCCAACGGCCGACCCCCCCGTCCCGGCCGCGGTCAGGGCGCCATCATGGTTCGACGAACCGGCGCCGCCGACACGGCGCAACCCGTTGCGCTTCATGTGGCAGATGGATGCCGAGGGGCGCTTTTCGCTCGGCTCCGACGAATTCACCCGCCTGATCGGCGCGCGCACCGCCGCCGGCTTCGGCCGGCTGTGGAGCGAAATCGCTGACGCCTTCGCCCTCGATCCCGACGGCCGCATCCTCAAGGCGATTGCCACCCGCGATACCTGGAGCGGCATCACGCTGAACTGGCCGGTCGACGGCGGCGGCCGGTTGCCGGTCGAATTGTCGGGCCTGCCGCTCTTCGACCGGATGCAGAATTTCGCCGGCTACCGCGGCTTCGGCGTTTGCCGCGACCTCGACGGCCTCTCCCGCCTGGCCGCGATGCGCCGCTTCGAAATGTTCAGCGATCCACCGTCACCGCCGCCTGCGGCCGACATCGTTCCGACAAATCTTGCGAACGAATCCGCCGTGAATCCGCCCCCAGTTCCCGATATGGCATCGCCCAGCGCTCCCAGATCGTCCGGCCCGATTGCTGTTGAGACTTCACCACCAACCGATTTGGAAACACCCGTGGAAACGCCCAACGAAATGCTCAAGAACGTGCTGCCGTTTCGCCCGCTTGGCGAACCGAAATCGCCGGCGTTGACGCCGGTGGAAAACAGCGCCTTCAACGAACTCGCCCGGCAATTGTCGGCGCGGCTCGAAGGCGAAAACATCACCGCTTCCGCCATGCCGCCCGCACCACCCGAAGCACCCGAGCCCGCGATCGAACAGCCCGTCGCGACGGAGGCGGCCGCGGCCGACGAGCGGCCCGGCTGGCTGGCGCAACCCGAACCGCCGGCGCGCGGCGAAAGCCGGCGCGACCGGAAATTGCTCGATCTGCTCCCCGTCGGCATCCTGATCTACCGGCTCGACCGGCTGGTGTATGCCAATGCGGCGTTTCTCACGCGGATGGGCTATCCGAGCCTGCACGCGCTGGAAGATGCCGGCGGCCTCGATGCGCTCTATGTCGAGCCCGGCGTCTCCAGCGCCAGCAGCACCTCCGACACCGGCACGCCGGTGATGATTTCGGCAAGCCACACCTCCGGCGAACAGGCGCCGCCGCCCGCGATCGAGGCGCGGCTCTACACCATCAGCTGGGACGAGGATTCGGCGCTGGCGCTGATCTTCTCCGGCACGGCCATCGAAGGCGCCGCCGTCGCGCAGGCGATCGGACAGCCGGAGGCTGTTCCGGAACCCTCAGCGGTCGGGCACGCCAATGCCGAAGAACTCGGCGCCATCCTCGACACCACCGCCGACGGCATCGTGATGTTCGACGCCGACGGCCGTCTCAACGCCTGCAACCGCAGCGCGGAGGCGCTGTTCGGCTATGACGGCGAGGAATTCGTGCAGCGCAATCTCGCCGAGCTGTTCGCGCCGGAAAGCCAGCGCAAGGTCCGCGACTATCTGGAAAGCATCAAGGGCGAAGGCGTCGCCAGCCTGCTCGATCACGGCCGCGACGTGCTGGGCCGCACCGGTCGCGGCGGCATCATCCCGCTGTCGATGACGATGGGACGGACCCGTCCCGACGGTCCGAATTTCTTCGCGGTGTTCCGCGACCTGTCGCAAGTCAAGAAAAGCGAGAGCGAACTGCAGCAGGCCCGCCGGCTGACCGATCGCGCCGCCAGTGCGAAAGCCGACCTGTTGGCGCGGATCAGCCACGAGGTCCGTGCGCCGCTCAATGCCATCATCGGCTTTGCCGAAGTCATGGTCGGCGAGCGCTTCGGCGCGCTCGGCAATGAACGCTACGTCGAATACATGAAGGACATCCGCGCCTCCGGCGAGCGGGTGATCGCCATCATCAACGACCTCACCGATCTCTCGCGGATCGAGACCGGCATGCTCGACCTCACCTTCGCCAGCCAGAACCTCAACGATTTGGTCGAGCAATGCGTGGCGGGGATGCAGTCGCAGGCCAACCGCGAACGCATCATCATCCGCACCTCGCTGGCGCATGCGCTGCCGCCGGTGGTGGCGGATGCCCGTGCGCTGCGCCAGATCACGCTGAACCTGATCGGCAATTCGATCCATCTCGCCAATGCCGGCGGCCAGGTGATCGTCTCCACCGCGCTGTCGGATTCCGGCGAAGTGGTGTTGCGGGTCCGCGATACCGGGCACGGCCTCAACGACAACGAGGTCGCCGCCGCCATGGAGCCGTTCCGCACCCAGGCCCCTTCCGACCGGGTCTCCGACGGTCCCGGCGTCAGCCTGTCCTTGACCAAAGCGCTGGTCGAAGCCAACCGCGCCAAGTTCCACATCAAGACCGCTGCGCATTCGGGCACGCTGATCGAGGTGGTGTTTTCCCAGGAGATGATGGCGCGGGCTTGAACCGATCGCAGGGCTCCGGCATAGGTTGAGTTTCACGACCGGTATCCAGGCGGAATTTCCAACCATGGCATCACGACAACGGATCGGCGCCGGATTGGTCGCGGCGCTCGGCGGCGCGTTGTTGCTCCTGCCCGGTGCGGCCTGCGCCCAGGATGCCGGCCGCTATCCCGAGAGGCCGGTCATCATGATCGTGCCGTTCGCGCCGGGCGGCGCGTCCGACTTCGTCGCCCGCATGATCCAGCCCGGCGTCAGCCAGATCCTCGGCCAGCAGATCGTGGTCGACAACCGCATCGGCGCGGCGGGCATCGTCGGCACCGAGGCCGCCGCGCGCGCGACGGCTGACGGCTACACGGTCTTTCTCGGCAATGTCGGCACCATTTCGATCAACCCGGGCGTCTATCACAACATGCACATCAAGCCGGACAAGGACCTCGCCCCGGTTTCGATGTGCGCGGATACGCCGAGCATCCTGATCACCCGGCGGGATTTCCCGGCCGACGGCGTCGGCGAGCTGATCGCCTATGTGAAGGCTAACCAGGGCAAGGTCACCTTCGCTTCCCCCGGCAGCAGCACGCTCAACCGGCTGGAGATGGAAGTCTTCAAGAAGGACGCAGGCCTCGACATGGTGCATGTGCCCTACAAGGGCGGAGCCGCGCCGGCGGTGACCGACGTTCTCGCCGGCCATGTCGACATGATGTTCACCACGATCTCGTCGGCGATGGAGCAAGTGCGGCAGAAGACGGTCAAGGCGCTTGCCGTCACCACCCGGGAGCGCATGACCGAACTGCCGGACGTCCCGACCATGTATGAGCTCGGATGGAAAAACCTCGTGACCTCGTCCTGGCAGGGCGTGCTGGTGCCCGCGGGCACGCCGCGGCCGATCGTCGAGAAGCTGCGCGCCGCGATCGTCAAGGTGCTCGCAGATCCTGCGATCCAGGCGCGGATGCGCACCAGCGGCGTGCTCGCCATCGGCAGCGGGTCGCCGGAGGATTTCCAGGCCTACATGGACGCCGAGACCGCCAAGTGGACCAAGGTGATCGACGAGAGCGGCGTGCGCGCGGATTGAGTTCCATCTGTCGGCGAAGCGCGGCGTCGAGATCAGGTTGCCGCTCGACCTCGGGGAACTCTACAAGTAGCGGTTGTTGCGACGCACCCAAGCGGCGTTGCGACTGAACACCCCGGACGAATACGGGGTGGTGCGAAATTTTTGCGGGCCCACAAACAAAAACTTCATTTCTGGGCGATGATAGCGCGTCACGAATCAGATGACACGTCGGAGCCTCCGCCCATGAGCCTGTTCGTCCTGGACCTCGTTCTCTGGATCTTTGGAATCCGCGGTCACATTCCCCAGAATGACGGTTTCCGCACCGGACGCGCTCAAGCGTCGCTAGCCGACAATAGCGGTGTCGCGATCAGGGTTCTGGCGGTCGCCGTGCTGTGCGTCGGCTTCCTGTCGCTCTCGCTCTGGGCCGCGGTCTGGCTCGCGATCAAAGTGCTTTAAGAGTGTTTTCGAGCGAAGTGGACACCGGTTCGCGTGAAGAAAACGCGTCAAAACAAGAGTCTAAAGCTTCGGTTCTGATTTAATCAGAACCGAAGCTTTAGGCCTTAAACTCGCGGCAGAAATCTCCGGCAGGAAATCAAGAACCCCATTCAGGAACATTTCCGGCGCCTGCAGCTGCGGGACATGGGCGCAGCCGGCGATGATCTTCAGCTATGCGTTCGGCAGCGGATGAAACAGAAAGGGCGCCACTTCCCGGCGCCGCAAGTCAAACCGTCATGTTTTCCAGCCGAACGCCGCGTGATTCTCGTTGCGCCGTCTTTCAAAGTTCCGGCCCGCCCAGCTGATATTGATGCTAAGGCTTCGGCATTGAACGCGGGAGATGGCATGCCGGATTCAGCCGATCTGTTCGAGATGCGCCGGCTCGAGGCTTTGAGCAACACCATCTTCGGCGTCGCGATGACCCTGCTGGCCTATAATTTTCCAAAGGGGCAGGTTCTCAATGGTGTGCCGGTCTGGTCCAATATCTGGGCCACCTACCAGTCGCAAGTCATCGCGCTCCTGATCAGCTTCATGGTTGCCGGCATGTTCTGGATTTCGCACCAGCGCAGGCTGGCCTACCAGCCGCACGCGACCCGCCTCGTGGTCTATCTCAACCTGTTCTTTCTGCTGGCGGTCATCCTGCTGCCCGTCACCACCGGCCTCTATGGCACCTATGGCAACACCCGCGACATCGTCGTGCTGTATAGTTGCCATTTGACCGCGCTGGGCGGCCTCAGCATCATCATGTGGCTCGTTGCAGCACTGCCGCGCGGCCAGGCCAGCGTCGCCGCTGGAATTGGCTTTGCGTTTGCAGTTTTTGTCGTGGCGACCTTCTTCGCACTGGTTGCCCCGCAAACCTATATCGCGCAATTCCTGTGGTGCTTCGCCTTTGCGGCGCCGGTGATCGACGGCATCTTTGAAAGGTGCCGGCGAAAGCAGACCCAAACGCGGCTTCCCGATCCTCTCCCCGCAAGGACGGCTACCGGCATGCCGGATAGCCGAAGCGCTTGATGATCTGGCTGCCGGGAATCGGATGAAAGGCGAACGTATCCATGAAATGGTTCGCCGTGACATACTGTTGCAAGGCGGCGTTATAGCTGCCGAGCATTTGCTGCGTGCTGGAGGCGCTGATGATGCCCTTTTGCATGGAGCCGCCGGCGTGAAACAACAGCGTCGCGGCCGGCGTGACGCAGACATTGCGTATCGAAAGAAACATCGTGCAGGCCGATTGACAGTGGGAGTCGATGCGGAAGCGCTCACCCGACGCGTTGTATTGCTGGATCACGGCCAGGAATCGCCCAAACGCCGCTTGATCGCGCGCACCCATGCCCATGCCCAGGGATGATACGGAGCCGTCGGCGTAAGCCGACTGCCCCGCGAAGCCGCAGAAAGCCAGAAAAAATGCAAGCGCGCCCAGGGCGCGGACCCATCGCTGCCATCTATGCAAGACGCTCTCCTGTATCGGCTGGATCTTGTTCGTCGCTTTCGGTCCCGACGCGCATGCGAGGACCGGATTTCGCAGCAGAGCGCAATTTGGCTGCCGACTTGCAGAAGTCAAGCAGCTTGGTGCGGCGACCGTTCACGCGGCAGGGGCCGGATATGCCGTGCGCGGCACGCGCGGTTCAACGCTTCTCGTAGGGGTGGAAGATGTTGTCCTTTGCCTTCACGGCCAGATGGCACGCGTGGCCGCAGTCCGAGGGACTGAGATCGGCCGTGAACTGGTCGGATGCAGCTTCGTAATTGAACAATGCGTAGCCCCACCCGTCGCTCTTCGGAAATCTCTTGCTGTCCTTTTCGATGACGAAAGCCTGCGTGAAGACGTCCGGCACATCCACGGCGAAGGGAGCCTCCGTACTCTTCTTCGGCTTCCATTGCAGCTTCACGATCTTGGAGCCTTCCGGGAACGGCTGGCCGTTGGTCGGAATACCGGCCTTGTACGCCTCGATCATGATCGGATTGGCGACGATCACCTTGAGCACTTCGTCGGTCCGGGCGGAAGAGACCACCGCCCAGTCCTCGTATCCCTTGAAGTCGGAGAACGCGATTCCGTCCGGCGTTTTCAGCGAGTATTTGTCCTGCGCGTAGACGGTGGTGCCGGCCAGGACGACCAGCACTGCCGTGATCGAGAGCCTGCTTTTGCGCTTCATGGCTGTTCTTCCTCGTTGGAGAATCGTGATGTGTTCTGCCTTCCCGCCGGGTCGACGGGCGCGTGAAACGATGGATTGCCGTGAGAAAGTCCGACAGGCATAGCATGAATACCGCCGGTGGCGTGCGACCCTGCTTTCACAGTTGGGTCATTCGCGACCGGGCCGAGGCCGCAAGCTATCGCGCCGGACGGGCCGATGCTTTATCCTGACGTTGCCGCTGGCTCAGCATGGAGAAACCGCCCAGATGATTGTCGATGTCCGGACCTACACCCTGATCCCGCGCAAGCAGGCAAAATACCTGGAGCTTTTCGAGAAGCATGCGCTGCCGGTGACGAAGCGGCACGGTCTTGAACTGATGAGTTACTATGTAAGCTATATCGGCGCGCTCAATCAGGTCGTGCACCTCTGGCGCTACGAAAACCTTGCCGACATGGAAAAAAAGCGTGCGGCGCGTGACGCCGACCCGGCCTGGGGCGAATTCCTGTCACTCACTGAAGGAATGCTTCTGCTACAGGAAGACAAGGTTATGCGCCCAGCTTCGTTCTCGCCAACCCGTTAGAGCGTTTTCGAGCGAAGCCTGCCCTCGGGCTTGATCCGAGGGTGGTTACCGGTTCGCGTGAAGAAAACGCGTCAAAGCAAGAATCTAGAGCCCCGTTTCGATTCCATCGAAACGGAAAAAGTTCTAGTAGCACCGCATGACATTGACGGTCTGGTCTTCGCCGCCGCGCCCGCGAACGGTCACGGCCTCGGTCGGGCAGCTCGACACATAGGGCCGATCGGACGGCGCTACCGCGGGCGGGTAGCGATGCGCCCAATCCCAGGGAACGTCATACGTGTAGGTGTAGTGGGTATCGCCGGATCCCGGTTGCGCTGCATCGAGCACGGGTTCGCCATCCGATGGGCCGTAGAAGTAGTCCCCGGTTCCGGGCCAGAACGCGCCGAGATGGTTTCTGCGGTGATGCCGGAACGACGGACCGACGAGGCCATGGGGATGCGTCGAAGCAAACCCCGCATGAGCCGCGCCCGACCTGGCGAAGGCGTCGCCGGCGCCAGGCATCAGCGCGATGACGCTGAGAGAGACGATCGACATCAGGTACATTCTGTTCGTCATGGCACATACCAATCGCTGGTTGCTGAGCAGCCCTGCGACGACGCTAGGCCGGGCCACGGGTGCCCGCAAACGCATAATTAATATTTAGTTAAGGCGTAATCTTAACAGGGGCAAGGTCCACCAGGCCGGCGTCCGGCAGTGGTGGCGGAACACGAAGGCGGCTGGAATTAGGATGAATTGAGATCATCGCGCCAAGCGGCACCGATCTGTCGAAAGACGCAGGAAGTCGACGCAAGGCAAAGCCCCCGCGAACGATCGCGGGGACCTTGGGCTTCCTGGGATTAGTTATACTTGAACTGCGGCATCGCCTTCAGCTGATCCTTGGTCGCGTTGTAGATCGCGTGATCGGGATACCACTTCTCGTCCGCCGCGCGCGCCGGCCGGTCGGCGCGCGCTTCGCCGGTCGTCGTGCCGGCACTCCCGGCGTTCGGAGACTTCTCCTTGGGCGTGGTCGCGGTCGACGAAGTCTGCACGGGCGTATTGACCCATTTCAGCTTTTCCATGGGCACCGCGACATAGTGCTCGCCCATGCCGAGGAAGCCGCCGACGCCGAGCACGACGTTGTCGACCTTGCCCGACTTGTCGACGATCAATTCCTGGATGTCGCCGATCTTCTCGTTGTTGTCGTTGTAGACATTGACGCCGATCAGTTTCGACGACCGCCACTCGCCGTCCCGATGCACGGCGGTATTGATGTTCGAGCGATCGGGGGTGGTGCTTTGCGCATACGCCGCGCCGGTCAGTAATGTGGTGCCGAGCAGGGCTGCGGCCAGATATTTCGATGTCATTTCAGTCTCCAGTGTGTGGTGTGAAGGTGATTGTTGTTGGCCGTAAAGGCGGGTCAGTGGTGCAGCAGCATGATCAGAATGATCAGCGGGATGGGTATTCCCAACAGCCACAGAAGAATCGGCATGGTTCTCTCCTTTCTTTATTCGGGGTTGGACTTGAATTAACGGCGTAGCGCTCTGTTGCCCCAGGTTCCATCGCGCAAGCCCCCGCCTTCGGTTGCCGCCAATGCGGCTGAGAAGGCGCCGATGAACAGCGACAGCGTCAGCCAGATCGCCAGGTGCTCGGCGGCCTTGCGGGCCTTTTCGAGATCCTGCTTGGCCTGCGCGATCACCTCGTTGACGCGCTTGTCGGCGTCGGCCGGCGCGAGACCAGTGCGGGCAGCGACGACCTTGGCGAGATAGCCGCGGTCGGCTGCCGACGGTTCGCCGCCGTTGCGGAAGTCCGCTGTCAACAGCCGCGTCAGTTCCTGCCGCGTCTGTCCGCCATTGGCATTGGCGGTGTCAGCGGTCGGATTGTCCGGCCGCAACAAGGTATCGACGTAGCCGGTCATGGGACCTGAGGTTTGCTGGCCGGCGACCTGCGCCGCGCCCGATGCTGCGCCGCCGAGCAGCGATGTGGCAGGAGAAGCGAGCAGGATCGCGCCGAGCACGGACGCCAGTGCCCAGGCCAGAAAACCGTGCGCGGTATCGCGGAAATGCACTTCAGGGGATTGCACGCCGATCCAGCGGTTGCGGAGCCTTCCAGCCAGATAGCCGCCGATCGCGGACGAGATCATCGCCATCACGATGAAATAGAGCCCGGTGCCGATCTCAAAACTGGTCGCGGAAACTCCCGAGCCGGCCCATGGCGACACCACGGAGAATCCGAGGCCGGCGCCGAACGACAACAACACCAGTGTCAGTGCCAGCGAAGCGATGGCGCCCGCCAGCACCGCCGCCCACGACACGCCCGCCACCTGCGGCTCAACGATTTCGTCAACGACCCCGACGGGGCGCAACACCTGTTCCATGTATCGTATCCTCCCGATAAATTGAATTCGATGGGGAGGAAATGTTGCAGCGAGAGCAAAGTTCCTGTCGGGGACATGACACAGCGATCGAATTCTCAACGATTCATCAGCGCGCCGACGATGAGGCGTGAGACACGGTGACGCGGCCCGCTCCGACCCACGAGGGTCGGATTGAATCCGGCCGCGCGTCGCTTCGGCTGCAACGGCACGGCAAGCCGACGCGATTGCTTCGGACCGGGGTTTCTCGCTCGCACCATCGCCGGCGGCACGCCGCGCGCACTGCCCCGGACGGACAACCTGCCGCGATCCCGATTGTGTTTTCAAGTGCGGGTGCTAGTTTTGCCGGGATCGTCTCGGCATTCTTCAACCGCTGCGCAGGACCGCGGACGGCCGGGCGTTCGGGGAGAGAAATGGTCGATGTTTCGCTCGGTGCGCGAGGCGCCGTTCAAGGCAACATTGCGGACACGCTCCAGGGTGCGGATCCGGGTTACCCCGAAGCCCAGGCCGGCGTGCAGGACTGGCTTAGCGGAATCGAGAAGCCCAATCTCACGCCGCGCTATTATCTGACGATCGGCCTCCTCGTCCTGCAGGAGATGTTCGAGTTCTACGACTTCTTCCTGGTCGGCTATCTCGTCTCGGTGCTGGCGCCGGGCTGGCATCTGACCTACGGCCAGGGCGCTATCATGCTGCTGTCGTCCGGCGTCGGCGCCATCTTCGGCTCGCTGGCCGGCGGCCGGATCGCCGACACCATCGGGCGCAAGAAGCTGATCTGGGGCGGCGGCCTGTTGTTTTCGCTCGGCGCCGCCGGCTGCGCGCTGATCCCGGACGGCGCCTGGATCCTGTTTTCGATGTTACGCTTCGTCGTCGGCTTCGGATCGATCGCGGCGGTGAGCGCGCAGAATCCGCTGGTCGTCGAAATCACGCCGACGAGGTACCGCACCTTCGTTTCCAGCATGATGGTGGTGCCGGTCGCGCTCGGCACCATGTTCGCCGCCGTGATTTCATCGAACCTGCTGCCGGTGATCGGCTGGCGCGGCGTCGCCGCCACGGGCGCGATGCCGATCATCACCTCGCTGCTGCTCGCCTGGATCGCGCCGGAATCGGTGCGCTGGCTGTTGTCACGCGGCCGCAATGCCGACGCGCGGCGCGAGGCCGCGAAGCTGACCGGCGTGCCCGAGGACAGCATCACCCTGCCGACCGCAATTGAGCCGGAGAAGAAGCCGGTGGCGTTGTCGGAACTGTTCAAGGACCAGAAGCGGTTCTGGTGGGTCGTCGTGATCTGGACCGGGATATCGACCGGCACCTATGGCGTGCAGCTGTGGGGCCCGACCATCCTGTCGCAGCTCCTCAAGATCACCGCGCACGAGGCCGCGGAATATTTCATCTATGTCGCCATCGCCTCGTTCCTCGGCCGCGTGCTGTTTTCGGTGTTGCCGCTCTATTTCGGGCGCCGCCGCTCGGCGCTGTTCGGAACGTCCGTCTCGTTCCTGGTCATGATCGCGATCTTTGCCTTCTATCAGGACTTCATCGCGGGCTGGTCGGTGTTCGCGCTGCTGGTGGTCGCCGGCGCTACGTTCTACTCAGGCTCGTTCTCCAACATGACGCCCTATGTGGTCGAAGTGTTTCCGGTCTCGCTGGGCGCTCGCGCCTTCGGCCTGGCGCAGGCCGCCAACGGCGTCGGCAAGATCCTCGGACCGGTTTGCCTGGCGGTGATTGCCGGAAGCGGCGATGTGGTTTCACCGAAGGCTACCGTCGACGCGGTGGCGCCGGCCTTCCTGTTTCTGGCGGCCTGCGAATTGGCCGCCCTGATCGCGATCTACGCCTATCGCCGGGAAACCCACGGCAAGCCCATGGATCTCGGATAAGATGGATCCCAACAAGGTCACAAAAAAATGCTCGATATCCCGGTACTGATTTCCGGCGGCGGTCCGGTCGGCCTCACCGCCTCGCTGCTGTTGTCGCAGCACGGCGTGCGCTCGCTATTGGTCGAACGCCACCCCAGCACGGCGCTGACGCCGAAGGCGCGCGGCATCAATGCCCGCACTATGGAGGTGTTCCGCCAATGCGGCATCGATACCGCGGTCCGGCAGGCGGGGTTGCAGGAAGGCCGGCTCGGGCTGATCGTCTGGACCGAATCGCTTGCCGGCGAGGAGATCGAGCGCCGCGTGCCCGGCCGCGCGACGCCGAAGAACATGGCGGCGACGCCGGTCCGCAATTGTCTCTGTGCCCAGGACGACCTCGAACCGGTGATTCGCCGGTTTGCCGAGGAAGCCGGCGGACCAGAAGCGCTGCGCTTCAATACCGAATTGACCTCGTTCAGCCAGGGACCGGACGGCGTCACGGGCACGCTCACCGATCGAACGAGTGGCGTGGAAACGCCCTTCAGGGCGCGCTATCTGATCGCCGCCGAGGGCGCGCAAAGCCGCGTTCGCCGCGCGCTGGGCGTCAAGATGCTCGGCGAGGAGAAAGTCTACGACAGCGTCAACATCCTGTTCCATGCCGAACTCACCCAATGGGTCGAGCATCGGCCGGCGGCGCTGTACTTTGTCGAGCAGGACGATCTGCGCGCCACCTTTCTCACCATCAACGGCACCGACCGCTGGGGTTTCCTGATCCACAGTCCCAAAAATTTCGGCTGGAAGCCTGAGGATTTCACGCCGGAATTTTGCGCGGAACTGATCCGCAAGGGCGTCGGCGTGCCGGACATCGACGTAACGGTGCTCGGCATCGGCCCCTGGGAAGCCTCCGCCATCATCGCCGACCGCTATCGCACGGGCAACGTTTTCCTCGCCGGCGATGCGGCGCACGAAATGCCGCCGACGGGGGGCTTTGGCCTCAACACCGGGGTGCAGGACGTTCATAACCTCGCCTGGAAGATATCGGCCGTGCTCAACGGCAAGGCCGACGACAGCCTGCTCGACAGCTATCACGCCGAACGCCAGCCGTTCGGCATGGTCGTGACCCAGAACGCGCTGGCCAATGCGCTGTCGATGGGACGCACCGCGCGGCAAAGCAAGGTGCTGCCGCGCCGCGAATTCCTGAACGAACAGGGGCTGATCTTCGGCGCCGCGTATGAATCGAGCGCGGTGGTTCCGGACGGCACGCCACGGGTTGCCGTTGACGATCCCGTCACCGACTACGTGCCCTCGGCCCGGCCCGGAGGCCGCGCGCCGCATGTCTTCCTCACGCGCGGCGATGAGCAAATCTCGACCGTCGACCTGTTCGGCCCGCACTTCGTGTTGCTGACGGGAGCTGACGGCGGCCCATGGCGGCGGGCCGCGCAGGCGATCGGCCCAATGGTGCCGCCGCTCAAGGCCTATACGATCGGAACAGGGCGCGATCTCGGCGACCCCGACGGCAACTGGCACGCAGCCTACGGCGTCGACAGCGATGGCGCGGTGCTGGTGCGGCCGGACGGCCATGTCGCCTGGCGCAGCCGTTCGGGCGCTTCGAATCCGGAAGGCGCTTTGCGCGCGGCGCTGGATCGCGTGTTCGGCAGGATGCCGGCCATCGCGTAACGCTTGACGCGGGCCGACTACTCGCCGTTGGGATCGTTGTCCCGATGACCGGCGGGTCCTCGGCTGAATACCCCATAATTGCTCGATTTCATGCCATTGCCGGCGCTGGCCCCATTCGCAGCGAGGCCCAGTTTGAGCAGTTCGCGAACGGCGGCGGCCCGGGTCGGCATCCGATGCTGAAACCGGAAATCGTCAATCACCGACAGTTCTTCAGGCGAAAGCATGATCTGCAATCGCTCACCACGGAGATCGTTCATGGCGTCCTCCAAGAAGAGTATTCTCAGTGTCCAACGCTAAATTAGTAAATTACTCAATTCACTCAGTCAATCCCAGTTCCGCCGAGTACCTAAAAAACTAAAAGTTAGCATAAATATCAATAATATCAATAACTTAACTGTTTACAGACGGCATTTTGGAGGATTACACTCGGTGCCATGAATACCACGATGCCCCCGATCTGCCCAAAATGTCATCAGCCCATGAGGCTCGCGCTCGTGCGGGGAATGCAGGGCCGCAAATATCGCTGCATCGATTGTGACGGCGAGGACCCCTTGCGCTCGCCCGACATCGGCAAGTTGCTGGATCACCTGCGACCGCCCGAGTAACCGTCAACGCGCAATTCTAAAATACGCAAGCGGGCATCGTGCAATACAAGGCCATCGAGTATCAGGTCGTTCGGACCGCCAATCCAACCGGGTGGAAATGGACCGTGCAACTTGGCGCGACAAGAACCAGGACCGGCACATCTTATTCAATGAAGTCCGCCGCATTGGACGCGCAACGAAAGATCGACAAAGAGCTGAAGACCGACAAGAAGCTGATGTCGGTGAAAGCAAAACAGAGTCCGCTGTTCCGGCCTGTGTCAGTGAGCCGGACAGACGCTCTTCATGGAGGACTCGCTATGTCCCGGAAATCGGCGCTTAGTCTTCGCATGGATAAACCGGATCCGCCACGCTCACCATTTGCCCCACTTATGCCGTGTCCGGCTTGCGCCAGCGAAATGCGGTTGTTGGGGATCGAGTCCGAGACTGCGGCGCGCGATCTATATACTTTCGAATGTGCAAAATGCGGACGACTCGAGGTCCGTGGCGTGACCACGGTTTAGACCGCTCCTGCCATCGCCGTCTCCTCACGCGCCGCGCCCCTGCTCCTTATTCAATGCGCGATAATCGGGATGTGTCTGTTGGCAACGCGCGCCGCCCGGCTCAGCGGCGCATCGGGCGACAGCTTCAATCAGGCAGTAACTTGTATGTCAGTTCGTAAAAAGGCCCATTGATCCCCGCCGGGTGGAATCGCGTGGTCATTTCTGCCTGGCTGGGCCCCGTGTCGCTGATGACCGTTGCCCCGAGGTCCTGAGCACCCCCCACTGCGTTGATGCCAAGTTCAAGTTGTGAGTCGAATGGTATGAACTCCTCATCGTCGAATTCAAACAAAGTCCTCTGGAGTTCGTCATTGAGTGTCAATGTCGCCTGGGTAAATTCAACACGGAAACTTTGACCTCCAGGCGGAGTTTGAACTATGCCCAGGGCTATCGTCGTCGGAAAGCCCGGAGGCCCGCTCAGATCCATCAGTTTGCAAAGCATGCTCATTGCGAAACTCCCATCGTGCTCAAATTCCAAGGTTCGATTGCCGGTCGATGATTGAGCAACCTTGAGGAATCGTCAAGTGGAGCAGGCCGGGCGGAATTGACGCACCCGACGCGGCACAACCGGTGGTAGCGTCCCACGACGGACAGCCGCCGATCGTCAGACGATCGCGTCCGCCAGCTCCGCCATCGTCGGAACCAGAATGTCCGGCTGATGCGGCGTCTCGCCGAACGGCCGGCTGCGGCGATCGATGAACGCGGTTCGCATGCCGGCCGATTTCGCGCCGATGCAATCGAAGGCGTGGTTGGCGACGAAGAGGATCTGATCCGGTTTCAGGCCCAGCAGTTCGGCCGCCTTGGTGTAGGTCGCAAGGTGGGGCTTGAACGAATTCGCCTCGGCAACGGAGATGACCCGATCGAACGCGATTCCGTGATACTGCTTCGCCGTCTCCAGCATGTCGGGATCGCCGTTCGACAGCACCACCAGCCGGTATTTCGCGCGAAGCCTGTCGAGCGCCGCCGGCACCTCCGGAAACGGTTTCAGCTTCTCGATTTCGCCGACGAGATATTCGACGTCCTGCCTTGTGTGGCTGATGCCCGCCCGGTCCATCACATGGGCGACGGAACGATGCCCGATTTCCCGGTACGGCGTGTGCTCGCGATGCAGCAGCGCGTCGATCATGGAATTTTCGAAATGCGTGCGCCGCCACCAGGTGACAAAGGAGTTCGGATCACCTCGCCAGCCCTTTTGCTTCAGGAACGGCGTGGCGATCGCGGTCAGGCCTCCCTGCATGTCGACGACCGTCCCGTACTGGTCGAACATGCAAACCGCGACGTTGTTCTTGATATCCTCGTAGCTCACGGGAAATCTCCCTGACATCGCCGACACGTTATTCGATCACCTCGTCGGCGCGGCCGAGCAGCATCGGCGGGATCGTCAGACCTAGTGTCTTGGCAGTCTTGAGATTGACAACTGTGGTGAATTTGTCCGCTTGATAGATCGGTATTTCGCCGGGCTTCTTTCCCTTGAGGATCATGTCGGCATAGTCCGCGACGCGACGGAACATATCCTGCACGTCGACGGCATAGGCCATCAACCCGCCAATATCGACAAATTCACGAAAAGGATAAAGTGCCGGAAGCCGAACCTTTTCCACCAGCGCGACGATGAGACGCCGCTGTACATTGTTTTCCACGCTGTCGCTGACCAGCAGCACATCCGCGTGCTCGCGTTCGAGCAGGTCGAAAACGCGTCGATACTCCGGCTCCTGGTATACTCCTTTGAGAGGCGGCGCGACCAGCGTGACAGAGGACTGGCGGGCTGCCTCGCGCACCTTGGCTCCCTGAGCGCCCTTCCAGAACGGCTCCGAGCACAGAAACCCGACGCGGGTCGCTGTCGGGACGGCCTCAAGCAGCATCCCGAGTCTTTTGCCCCAGATTTCTTCGCCTGCGTCCGCGCTGATGCCGGTGATGTTGCCGTCCGGCCGCGCAAGACTGGTAACAATACCAAATGCGATCGGGTCGCCCATCATTGCGACCACCGGAATGGAATACACCAGCGCCTTGAAGCGGAGAACCAGTGGATTATTGACGGTAATGATCACATCAGGGGAGGCACTGATCACGTCGCGAATGATCGGATCATAACGCGCAGTATCTCCCTCGGCAGAGAAACGCAGAACGACGAGGTTCTGTCCTTCAACATAGCCCAGTCGACGCAGCTCCCTAAACAATATCCCGTAATCAGAGTTGGTCTCGCTCATGTCTGACACGAGTCGAGAAGGTGAGACGATCGCAATCCGATAAACCTTGCCGGGCTCGGCTGCCCCCACCGCGCTCGCCGCGGTGGTGGCCAACAGACCGGCAAGAAGATCGCGCCGCCGCATTCAAGCGGCCCGAACGAGGCCGCGCACGGCGCCCTTGCCCCGCACTTCCGCCTCCTCGAAATCGGCAGCCGCGATCGCGCGGTCGAGGGCGGCGCGAAGCTCCTTGGCGGTCTCTAGCGTCAGCTCGATCCCGGCGCGCGCGCCGGGGTCGAGATTGGCGTTGATGAAGTCGAGCGTGATGACGTCGCCGAGCGGCGCATGCCGCGCGTGGTCATAGGCGACCACCGCCTGCGAGAGCGGGAACCAGTGGTCGCCGCGCTTGGCCATGCCTTCGGCGCGGGCGATCTCGATGATGGATGTGCACATGTCCGCGGTCCTCCTACTTCGAGAGATGCTTGCCGAAGAACGCAAATACCTTGCTCCAGCCGTCCATGCACTGCTCGGGCCGGTACAGCGGCCGGTGCCAGTAGAAGAAGCCGTGGCCGGCGCCGTCGTAGCGGTGGAACTCATGTTCCTTGCCGTGCTTCTTGAGTTCGGCCTCGTGCTGGTTGACCTGCTCGGGGCTGGGCGCGCGGTCGTCGTTGCCGAACAGGCCGAGCAGCGGGCACGAGAGGTCTTTCGTCATGTCGATCGGCGCCACCGGAGTCTTGGCATTGAGCTCCTCCTTGCCCATCACCACGCGGCCGCCCCACAGTTCGACGCAGGCGTCAACGTCCTTTTTCTGGCAGGCATAGATGAAGGCGTGGCGGCCGCCGGAGCAGGAGCCGAACAATCCGACCTTGCCGTTGTGATTGGGTTGCGCGCGCATCCACTTCACCGCGGCCTCGGTATCGCCGACCATCTGGGCGTCGGGAATGCCGCCGTCGGCGCGCACCTTGGCGGCGACGTCGTCCGGATTGCCCTCGCCACTGCGCTCATAGAGATTGGCGCAGATCGCCATATAGCCGTGATGGGCGAAGCGGCGCGTGGTCTCGATGTAGAACTCGCTCCAGCCCGGTAGATGATGGATCAGCACCACGCCGGGAAACGGGCCCGGCCCGGACGGCTTTGCGACGTAAGCCGTGATCGGCGTCCCCTTGTCGCCGTTGATGGTGACGTTCTCGCAGGTCATGCCTCGGTAAAATGACATCCGTTTTCCTCCATGTGCTCCAGGCGTGTTGGTTTGGTCGGTCCAGTATTCGACAATCGCGCTGTTGGCGCAACAAAAGCCGCCGTGAGCGATGCCGCGGATGCAGGCCGCGATCAGGCCTTCGCGGCGGCGACCTCCTCCAGGCCGCGGTTGCGCGGCTCGACGCCCCAGGCCCACACCACCACGATCTGGACCAGCACTAGGCCGATCATCAGCCAGACCACGCCGGGCAGCTTGTAGTTGGCCATCAGGGCGCCGACGATGAAGGGCGAGACCACGGTGGCACCCCGGCCGAGCGTGTTGCAGATGCCATTGGCGCGCAAGCGGATCTCGGTCGGGAACAATTCCGGCGTATAGACGCCGAACAGGATCGCGGTCTGCACATAGATCGCGACGATCAGCACGAAGCCGACCGAGAGTACGACCTCCGGATCGGAGGCGGCGTTGAAGCGGGCATAGATGTAGCCGGCGACGATGGTGACCAGCGAGGCGCCGATGATGCTGACGCGCCGCCCGATGGCATCGGACAGATAGGCGCCGAGCGCGCAGCCGACCAATGACGCCACCGACAGCACCAGCGTATAAGCCAGCGAATTGGCGATGGTCAGCCCCTGTCCCAGAAAGAACTGCGGCAGGAAGATCACGAAGCCGAAGATCAGCGTGTTGATCGTGATCAGCACCCAGCAGCCGACCAAAAGCCGCTGCAGCAGCGGCGGCCTCAGCATATCGGCGGCGGAGACCTGCGCGATCGGCGCCGGCACCACCACCGGCGGCAGCGGCTTGCCGGCGGCGGACTCGGTTTCAATTTTTTGCATCAGCGCTTCGGCTTCCTGGTCGCGGCCCTGCGATTCCAGCCAGCGCGGCGACTCGGGCAGGTTCTTGCGCAGGTACCAGACGATCAGCGAGCCGACGCCGGCGATGACGAACATCGGCCGCCAGCCGAACTCGGGGATGATCAGATAGCCGAGCAGCGCGGTCACCGGAAATCCGGCGACCACCAGGAACGCCATCATCGACAGCCAGCGGCCACGCGTCTTCGGCGGCACGAATTCGGTCAGCGTCGAATAGCCGACCACGATTTCGGCGCCCAACCCAAGCCCCTGCACGAAGCGGCAGGCGATCAGCTGCGTCATGTCCTGCGAGAAGGCCGCTGCCAGCGAGGCCAGCCCGAAGATCAACAGGTTGACCTGATAGGTGAAGCGGCGTCCCATCCTGTCGCCGACGAAGCCGGTGATCAGCGCGCCCAGCGTCATGCCGACGAAGGTCAGCGAGATGAATTGCAGGTTTTGCGGCACGGTGGAAAATTTGGTCTGCACCGCGGAGGCCAGCACGCCGCCGGCGATATAGAGATCGTAGCCGTCGAAGAACATGCCGGCGCCGACCAGCCAGAAGATCCGGTAGTGAAACGACGAGATCGGCAGCCGGTCGAGCCGCGCGCCGGCGTTGACTGCGTGAGCCATGGAAGTCCCTCCCCCCCCTGGGAATGCGAGGCCGGTCTTCGCCGGCTGGGGACGATGGTAATCAAGACGAAAACGGAAAGCTACCGCGCTCGCCTACGCATATAGGATCGTCATGCCCGGGCTCGTCCCGGGCATCCACGTCTTGGCTGCCACGAAGAAAGGAAGACGTGGAAGGCCAGGACGAAGCCCGGCCATGACGAATAGTTGCGTAGGGTGGGCAAAGCGAAGCGTGCCCACCACCTTTGTCACGAAATGATGGATGGTGGGCACGGCGCGAAGAGCGCCTTTGCCCACCCTACGCGGCTACACGTTCTTCAGCGCCACGCGGAATTCGGCTTCGGTCTTCGATTTCACCTCGTCGAGCGTGACGCCGTCGGCGAGTTCGACGAGCGCCATGCCGTCATTGCCATGCTTGTCGATGGTGAAGACGGCGAGATCCGTGACCACCATGTCGACCACCTTCTCGCCGGTCAGCGGCAGGTTGCACTTCTTCAAGAGCTTTGCGCCGTCCTTGGCGGAATGCTCCATCACCACGACGACGCGCTTGACGCCGGCGACGAGATCCATGGCGCCGCCCATGCCCTTGACCATCTTGCCCGGGATCATCCAGTTGGCGAGATCGCCGTTCTGCGCCACCTGCATCGCGCCCAATATCGAGAGGTCGATATGGCCGCCGCGCACCATGGCAAACGAATCGGCCGACGAAAAATAGCTGGTCGAGGCGAGCTCCGTCACCGTCTGTTTTCCGGCGTTGATCAAATCCGGATCTTCCTCGCCCTCATAGGGAAACGGCCCCATGCCGAGCATGCCGTTCTCGCTCTGCAGCACGACGTCGACGCCCTCGGGAATGTAGTTCGACACCAAGGTGGGGATGCCGATGCCGAGGTTGACGTAAAAACCGTCGCGCAGTTCTTTCGCGGCGCGCGCCGCCATTTGATCGCGGGTCCAGGCCATCAGACTTCCTCTCCGGCGGCGGCCGCCGCCTGCCGTTTGCGGGTGGTGCGCTGCTCGATGCGCTTCACCGCGGTGCCGACCTCGATGATCCGCTGCACGAAAATGCCAGGCGTGTGGATCTGGTCGGGCTCGATCTGGCCCACGGGCAACAGATGCTCGACTTCGGCGACCGTGATCTTCGCAGCGGTGGCCATCATCGGATTGAAGTTGCGCGCGGTCTTGCGGTAGACGAGGTTTCCGGCGGTATCGCCCTTCCAGGCGTGGACGATGGCGAGGTCGCCGAACAGCCCGCGCTCCATCAGATATTTCTCGCCGTCGAATTCCTTCACTTCCTTGCCCTCGGCGATCAAGGTGCCGACGCCGGTCTTGGTATAGAACGCGGGAATTCCGGCGCCGCCGGCGCGGATGCGCTCGGCGAGCGTGCCTTGCGGCGCGAATTCCAGTTCCAGTTCGCCGGCCAGAAATTGCTGGGCGAACAGCTTGTTCTCGCCGACATAGGACGAGATCATCTTCCTGATCTGGCGCGTCTCCAAGAGGCGACTGAGCCCGATGCCGTCGACGCCGGCATTGTTGGAAACCACGGTGAGATTCTTCACCCCGGAATCGCGGATCGCATCCGACAAGGTTTCGGCGATGCCGCAAAGGCCGAAACCGCCGGACATGATCATCATGCCGTCCTTCAGGATGCCCTCGAGGGCCGATTTGGCGTCGGGGTAGACCTTGTTCATGAAAATGCGAGCCTCGATGGAGGAAACAGTCAGACATAAAGTTGTTCTGTGGATTATTAGGCGAATTCTTCGCAATGCGTCAATGACGGGCCTTCGGAGTCACCTCGCCCCGCACGCGGCAGGGGAATCGCATATGGGTTTTCACCGGCTATTGCATTGGAAGGCAAGACGGATTCTGAAGATGACTCCCGGATTATGGAGGGGGTCGAATGCGGAAGTTCAAGAAGGCCTTTGGGCGGTTGCC
>Ga0210388_10000498_pt1 | contig 31990 bp, 28 predicted proteins | sample IncBWC19OmetaG_FD_155485 | JGI IMG/M metagenome (GOLD analysis project Ga0210388, IMG submission 155485) | Forest soil microbial communities from Barre Woods Harvard Forest LTER site, Petersham, Massachusetts, United States - Inc-BW-C-19-O ...
ATATAAAACGCGTACCAGCAGGAAAATCGTTGCCAAATACCCATTTTCCTTTGGTATTCAGAATCAGTAACCTTATGGCATTGGCTTATTATACTAGCCATTTCATTTTTCACAGTTTCGCAAAAAGCTGCATCATGAATTTCCAAATTGGTTTCTATACTGCTATAGTCACTAAGGTGGTTAATGTTATATGATCCAATAGAAGCCCATTTATCATCTACCAGGTTCATTTTCCCATGCAATATGGTTTTATCCCACTCATATATTTCAATATTGTTACGCAGCATCCAGGTATACAAATATGTTGTCGCTTTTTTTGTCAATGAAACATCCGACAATCCTTGAAGTATGACTTTTATCTTAACACCTCTACCCGATGCCTTGCGTAATAACTTGCGTATTCGTCTGCCCGGTAAAAAATAACTTGCCATTAGGTTAATTGATAAATGGGAGTGACGAATTGCATTTCGAAGGCTTAATGAAATACCTTCTTTCCTGAAAAGCCAATCATTCTGACGGACAATAACAGGTATATTCTCTTCCTCATCTGGTATGGGGTCGAGTACATGGAAGAATTTTCTCTTTTTCATTTTGTACGCTTGCCCTTTCCATAACACTTCGCAAATATGAGCTAGTTGTTTACACACGTGCCCTTTTACGTATACCGCATAATCAAGCCATGGGGTTTCAGGGCCGTCAATGTGGTATTTGTCTTCCACATTAATACCACCAATAAGGGCTTCACTATTATCACCCAATAATATCTTATGATGCAATCTTCTACCAAAACTTATATGATGCTTATGTATGAGCGGTGAAAATTTCCTGAAGTGAATTCCTTTCTTCTGCATTTCTGCTATGCTATGATTGCTCAAGTCATTTGAGCCAAAAGCATCAACCAGCAAAAATACCTTCACACCGCGCTTTGCAGCCTGTTCCAATGCCTGAATAATAGATTTTCCGGTATGGTCATCAATGAAAATATAGGTCTGAAAATATATACTCTTATGGCTACGATTGATTATATCAATTGCTCTTTTGAAATAATCACCGCCACTTCTTACCAACTTTATTTCAGCTGCTGATGATAAGTTTCTATTAATATTGGGTCTGTATCTGTAACCGCTAGTACTCATTACACCAGGCTTGTGTGGAGAGTAATCAGTGTTGCTTTACTTTTTTACCTCTTGACAGATCATCGTCAAGGGATTTAGTAGGCTTAAAGTCACCATATATAATAGCCGTTATCAATAATGCAACAACCACAACTGATAATATAAGAAGCGACCATTCGATAAATGATTTCTTTCTTGCTATAAAATTCCAAATCACATTTTTCAGGAAATACCCGACAATGCGGAAGGGTAATAATGTAAAGCCAACTATATATCTTATAAGTGGTGTCCGTTCTTCTCTTTCCATAAATGCGTTAATCGCTTAATGTCAAATATATAAGATAAATCAATAGAGTTAAGGACGTTTGTTTATAATACCTGAATCAGTATTTGTATAAAATTTAGTAGTTCCGGAATTTCTTGAGGTAAAATAAGAACTATACGTTTTGCTGAATTTTAACCTGTGATCAATTATATTATCAAAATTTCCTGTTAAGCCCATCAACACTTCAGTTGCTTCTCTAACGCCATGGTTACCACCATCACAGGCAGTAATATAATCTGCAAGTTTGTGGTGTTCCGTATAGTTTTCGAGTAAAGGATTTGATTCTCTTCCTATCATAATGCGAATACCTACCTGATTTGCAATAGAGAAATCCAATACATCATCAAATACAAAGGCTATTTCTGCTGGTGTTACTTTATGGTCCTTACAAAAATGTTCCAATGCTGTTGCCTTATGCTTTACTGAATAATAAACTGAGTTAAAATGTTCCCTTTCGGCAAACATAAACGACGCTGCATTCTTTTCTCCGGATATAATAGATGCTATAGGAAGCTTGCCCTTGCGTTGGTAATGGTTAAAACGTAGCAGGTTGGTGCCCATAGAATCAACTTCGTTGAACAGGCTGCTTCCATTGTGGTCTTTTTGTCCATTGTTAAATACACCATCCCAGTCAAATAGAAAGGCCTTCACCTTTTCAAATTTTGACTGCATTTTAGCAGGAGAGGTAAGAAACCTGCCCTGAAATATTTTTTCGATGGAATGTTTTTTAGCCAATGCTTAGGCGTTTTTCATATCCTGTATATCTAGCATACCAACCGGTTTTCCTTCATTGGTTACCAATATACTATCAACATTAGTCTTCTTGAAGAGTGCAGCTGCTTCATTCAGCAATACATTGCCATCAATGCTCACAGGTGTCTTATATTCAAGTTCGCTTAACTTTTTACTTAAAATATGTTCGCCTTCTTTCTGTAAAAGCCTTCTTAAGTCACCATCGGTAAATACTCCTTTCAGGCTTCCATCTTTATTTACCACAGTTATGGTACCAAAACCATATTCTGTCATTTTTACAATCGCGTCCTTAATGTTAGCGTCTTCCTTCACAATAGGATTTATGGGGGCAATAGCTTCTTTCACCTTCACCATCATTAAGCGGGTATCCTGGAAGAACTGCTCTGTTCCAATTTGGGTAAAATTATTTTCTGTAAGTGCTTTCATTACCTTCAATGGAACGGTAATGGTATGCACCCCAATATTGATTGCATTGCGAACGTGTTCGGTATGCCTTACCGAGCTGAACATAATCTTAGTTTCGTAACCGTAATATTCAACTGCATCAACACATTGTTCTACTAAAGCGAGTGCGTCATGCCCCTGATCTTGTAAGCGGCCAACCAATGGGCAAACATAAGTAGCACCTGCGTGCATTGCCATATAAGCCTGTTGCAATGTATACACCAAATGAACATTTACCAATAAACCATCGTTGCGTAACACTTTACATGCCCGCACACCTTCTAACGATACTGGGATTTTAAATACTGTACGCTTAGGATCAAGCCCAAGGTTTAACTGGCGGTATGCTTCTTTCTTAATTTCATCTGCTGTTTGTCCCAATGCTTCAATCTGTAGCACCGGAACTATTTTACTAAGTTTTACTATTGTTCCATCAATATCCGTTATGCCTTCTTTCTGCATAAAGGTAGGGGTGGTAGTAAGGCCATCTAAAAAGCCCAACTTAAATCCTTCTTCAATTTCTTTCAGGTTCGCTGAATCAAGATATAATTCCATAGAGTAAAAATTAGGATGGTAAAGGTAACAAACTCGGCACTAATGGTAAAATAAGATTATTTATTCCTGAACCTGACTTCTGTCTTATGCAGTTCCAGTAGGGGTTCTAAGAAGGCTTCAAGGTCATAAACACAAAGCTGGCTGGCAGCATCGCAAAGCGCTTTTTGAGGTTCTGGGTGGGTTTCGATAAATACCCCGTCAACACCAGCAGCTACACCCGCTCTGCTTATAACAGGCAAAAATTCTCTTGCTCCGCCCTTAGCGTCAGCACTAGGTATGCCATATTTGCGAATAGAGTGGGTTATATCGAATACAACAGGGTAGCCTAACTGGTTAAGATGGTACATGCTCCTTGGGTCAACAACCAAGTCATTATAACCAAAGGTGTAACCACGCTCAGTAAGTATAATCTTATCATTTCCACTGTCAATACATTTCTGAACCGGATGTTTCATATTCTCGGGTGCAAGGAATTGTCCATGCTTAATATTAACCACCTTGCCTGTTTTTGCGGCAGCCACCATAAGTGAAGTCTGCATACATAGGTAGGCTGGAATTTGGAGTATATCGCATACTTCGGCGGCTGGTGCAGCCTGATCAGGGTAATGTATATCAGTTAACAATGGAAAGCCGAATTGCTCTTTTATTTTAGCCAATACTTTCAATCCTTTATCCATTCCTGGTCCATCGTAGTATTTTAGGCTGCTACGGTTATCTTTCAGGAATGATGATTTATATATGATGGGTACTTTTAGTTTCGCACTCACTTCTTTTAGCTTTTCAGCTGTTTTCATCATAATCATTTCATCCTCTATTACGCAAGGGCCCGATATAAGGAACAATTCATCAGCACCGCAACTAATATTTCCGATTTTAATTTTCTTTAAGCTCATAATATGGTCTTTAAGGTTATCAGTAAAACGAATGTAAAAATACGAGTTTTTACGGTCTTCTGCTGAAAGCCGTTATAAGAGGGGAATAGGAGGAAAGAAATTGAGGCCTAACGCTGGTCCGCGTTTATCTTCTTAAGAGCCTCGGATCCAGGGCAAAGTTCTGACTCTGTAAGCGTATTCAATGGCTTTTCAGTGCTGTCAATTATATGATGCAGATCCTTCGATTCTTCATCAATATAAAGCATACCGGTAAGAATTTCATTCTTGGCCTTAGCATGTTGCATAGCATTTATAGCTGAAATTCTGTTTTGCGGATCCCATTCGGTAGCCAGCTTATGTAATTGAATTAAAGAACCGTCATGCATTTTTACACGCTTAACGGTACCTTCTTCGTAGTTAGCAGTTATGGTAGGCATTTCTGGAACAAAGTCCATGGTAGAAGTAGCTTCTATATGTTCTCGAACATAATCGTAAGACTTGGTAGAACCTACATTATTATTGAACGTAACACAAGGTGAAATAACATTTATAAATGCAAAGCCATTATGTTTCATTGCTCCTTTTATCAAAGGAACAAGCTGTGTTTTATCCCCTGAAAAACTTTGTGCTACAAAACCTGCACCTAATTCAATAGCTAAACCAGCAAGGTCAATAGCATGAAATTGATTAACTGAACCTGCTTTGTTTTTAGAACCTTCATCTGCAGTAGCTGAATCTTGGCCCTTGGTAAGCCCATAGCAACCGTTATTCATTACTATATATATCATCTTTAGGTTACGCCTAACAACATGAACAAACTGTCCCATACCAATGGACGCACTGTCACCGTCACCAGAAACGCCAAAATATATAAGATCACGGTTAGCAAGGTTAGCGCCTGTAGCAACCGACGGCATACGTCCGTGAACCGAGTTGAAACCATGTGAGTTAACTAAAAAATATGCAGGAGTTTTTGAAGAACAACCAATTCCTGAAAGTTTCGCAACCTTATGCGGTTCAATGTTCATTTCATAGCAAGCCTGAACAATGGCAGCACTAATTGAATCGTGGCCACAACCTGCACAAAGTGTAGAAAGTGCACCTTCATAATAGTCAACAGTATACCCTAATTTGTTCTTAGGTGAATCAGGGTGGCGGAATTTCGGGCGTATGTATGACATGTTTAAACTACCTTATTTAATTTGGGTGTAGGAGATAATACCTTATTGATCTGTGTAACAATATTATTAGCCGTAATTGGCATACCATTGTAATTTAATACTGGAATGAGCTTGTTAGCATTCGTTCCAATCTCAATCATCATCAAACTCCGTAGTTGCGCATCACGGTTCTGTTCCACTACAAATACTTTTGAGTGGGAAGCGATAAAATCTTCTACCGTTTTAGTAAAAGGGAATGATTTAAGGCGAAGTGCGTCAATATTTATTTTCTTTTCCTTGAATACATCCATTGCTTCTTCTGCTGCATAAGTAGAAGTGCCAAAAAATATCATTCCAATATCAGAAGCATTTTTCTTTTGGTACACCTGTGGTTCAGGTACTATGGTCTTTGCAGTGTTCCATTTCTTAATCAGCCTGTCCATATTGCGTTGATATGCATCACCATCTTCTGTATAGGTTGCATATTCATCGCGTGATGTACCACGTGTTACAAAAGCTCCTTTAGTAGGATGTGTGCCTGGTATAGTACGGTAAGGTATTCCGTCTCCATCAGTATCAAGATAGCGGCCATACTTCTGAAGCTTTTCCAATTGTTCAGCAGTAAGAACTTTACCTCTCTTATATTCACGCTTATCGTTCCATTCAAATGGAGGCGATACGTGATCATTCATTCCTAGGTCAAGATCGGTCATTAACATAACAGGTGTCTGAAGTTCTTCAGCCAGGTCAAATGCATCGGCTGTCATTTCAAAACATTCCTTGGGAGTAGAAGGGAAGAGCAAAACATGCTTAGTATCTCCGTGCGAAGCATAAGCTGCTTCCATCACATCAGATTGTTGTGTTCTGGTTGGCATACCTGTAGAAGGCCCTGTACGCTGAACATCTATAAGCACAACAGGTATTTCAGCAAAATAGGCTAAGCCTAAAAATTCATTCATTAAAGAAACACCCGGGCCACTGGTTGAGGTAAATGAGCGTGCACCATTCCAGCTGGCACCAATTACCATTCCGATAGCAGCAAGTTCATCTTCTGCCTGTACAATAGCGAAATTCTTTTTGCCTGTTGCTTTATCAATTCGGAATTCTTCAGCATAATTTGCAAATGCTTCCGCTACCGAAGTAGAAGGGGTGATAGGGTACCATGCAACCACCGTAGCGCCTGCATATACAGCACCTAAGCCGCAAGCCGAGTTACCATCAATTAATATGGCGTCTTTTAATAAATCGCGTCTTTCAACCCTGATATCAAGTGGGTATTTAAAATTTTGGTGAACGTAATCAATACCTAATTTTAATGCTTTCATATTAGGTGCCACCAACTTTTCTTTGCCTTTAAACTGTTCAGCAAAAAGTTGCTCAAAAACACCAACTTCAATATCTAAAAGTGCTGTAAGGGCACCTACGTAAATAATATTTTTAAAAAGCTGGCGCTGCCTTGGATCGGTAAATTCCTTATTACATATTTCCATTAAAGGAATACCAAGGTAGTTTATGTCTTCGCGAATGTATTCTGCATGAAGCATTTTAGAACTGTCGTAAAGGAAATAACCACCCGGGCGAACGCTTGCCACATCGTTTTTCATGCTTTGCGGGTTAACCGCAACAACCAAGTCCACCCCATCTCTGCGGCCTAAGTATCCTTTCTCACTTACCCTAACTTCGTACCAGGTAGGCAAGCCCTGAATGTTCGATGGGAATATATTTTTCGGGGTAACAGGTATCCCCATCCTGAAAATTGACTTTGTAAAAAGAAAATTAGCGCTGGCGGAACCTGTTCCGTTAACGTTTGCAAATCTTACTACAAGGTCGTTTACTTTACTATTACTAGCTCTTCCTTCTGCCATGTTTTACTGGCTTTAGTTACATTATAAAAGAATTGTTGCATATCCCAGGCAGATGTAGGGCAACGTTCTGCACATAATCCGCAGTGCAGGCATACGTCCTCATCTTTTATCATTACTCTCTTGGTGGGCAAAATATCTGAAACGTAAAGGTCTTGCGTTTTATTCTTTGCCGGAGCTTTCAATCTTGTACGCAGGTCTTCTTCCTCTCCATTGTTGGTGAAAGTAATACAAGATGTAGGGCAAACGTCTACACAAGCATCGCACTCAATACATTTACTTGTGCTGAATACAGTCTGTACATCACAGTTAAGACAACGTTCTGCTTCCTTAAAACCTGTTGACTGGTCAAAGCCCAATTCAACTTCTTTCTTCCTATTGGTAAGTGTTACTTTTTTATCCGCTTGTGGAACGATATAACGCAAGTCACTTGTTACATCATTATCATAACCCCATTCATGAATCCCCATTTTCATACTGTGCAGGTTCACAAATGGTGAAGGGCGCTCCGTTGCAATATTTTTTTTCTCGCAATGCAAGTGCATTGATATGGCAGCCTGGTGGCCATGAGCTACAGCGGTAATAACATTCTTAGGTCCGAATGCCGCATCACCGCCAAAGTAAACTCTATCATTAGTCGATACAAATGTATTTTGGTCAACTACCGGCATATTCCATTTATCAAATTCAATGCCAAGGTCGCGTTCTATCCATGGGAAGCTGTTCTCTTGTCCAATTGCAACAAGAACATCATCAGCAGGGAAGAAAACTTCTGGCTCTCCGGTAGGTACTAAAGTTCTTTTTCCTTTATCGTCTTTTACAGCATGAACTTTTTCGAAGTTCATTCCTACTAATTTACCGTTCTCTACAACAAATGCTTTTGGCACATGGTTTTCTATAATAGGAATATCCTCGTGCATTGCGTCTTCCTTTTCCCAAGGCGATGCTTTCATTTCAGCAAAAGGGCTGCGTACAATAACTTTTACATTATCGCCGCCAAGCCTGCGCGAAGTGCGGCAGCAATCCATTGCTGTATTACCACCACCCAATACTATTACGTTCTTTCCTATTTTACTTGTATGCTCAAATGCTACACTGGCAAGCCAGTCGATACCAATATGAATATTGTCTGCACCTTCTTTACGTCCTTTCAGGTCAGGTAGGTCGCGGCCTCTCGGTGCGCCTGAACCAACAAAAACAGCATCGTAATCTTTAGCTAATACTTCCTTCAAACTCTTAACATAAGTATTGAAGTGGGTATGAATGCCAAGGTCGAGAATATAGTTTACTTCTTCTTCAAGTACAGTTTCAGGAAGACGGAAGGAAGGAATCTGGCTGCGCATAAATCCGCCACCTTTCTTCTGTTCGTCGTATAAATGAATTTCATAACCAAGTGGTGCAAGGTCACGGGCTACTGCAAGTGAAGCAGGGCCGGCGCCAATTAGGGCAATCTTTTTTCCGTTTGATTGGAATGGCCCCTTAGGCATGAATTTTTTTACATCACCTTTATTATCGGCAGCAACACGCTTTAGCCTGCAAATAGCAACAGGTTCTTTTTCTACACGTCCTCTGCGGCATGCAGGCTCACAAGGCCTGTCACATGTGCGGCCAAGAATACCCGGGAAGACATTGGAGTCCCAGTTGATCATGTAGGCCTCAGAGTATTTTTGTTCGGCTATAAGCCTTATGTATTCTGGTACCGGAGTATGGGCAGGACATGCATACTGGCAGTCAACTACCTTGTGAAAATATTCCGGATTATTTATGTCTGTTGGTTTCACGTTACCCCTGTTTTGTTCAATTGTCAAATATAAGCAAAGAGAGGTATCAGAAGCATTGTAATTTATAAATAACTGTTTTTTATTAACATGTTTTGAACCGTTGAAATTAGCTAACTCCCCATATACAAAGGTTTGTAGCCAGTCAATACCCTTAATTACCAGTAAAATATAGGTGTTCGGAAGAAATTGCACTACTCAAAACAGAAGCGATTTTATAGAAATATGAACTCTATATTGACCTCTTTCGCTACTCTAAAGGGGCTTCCAACAGAAAAATAATATACCCAAGCGTTGGTTGGTATATATATTTAGCTTAGTTTTACAGCAGTATTAACCTAATAAACCAAATTAAAATGAACAAAGCAGAATTAGTTGAAGCTATCGCAAAAGAAACGAAGCTTTCAAAAGTTGATTCAGAAAAAGCACTTTCAGCATTCGTAAACCAAGCTACCAAAGCCCTTAAAGGCGGAGGAAATGTAGCTCTTGTTGGTTTCGGAACCTTTTCTGTAAAGAAAAGAGCTGCTAGGACTGGAAGGAATCCACAAACTGGCAAAGCAATCAAGATTGCTGCTAAGAAAGTTGCAAAGTTTAAAGCAGGCGCTGGCTTAGCTAAGGCAGTTAAGTAATTACTGACTGCATTTGTAATTGAAAGCCTCACAGCAATGTGAGGCTTTCTTATTTAATAAATCTTAGAAAATTTTAGCTGTGATAAACACGAGATGCGATGATAAGTCCATCTTTAATCTCAAGTACTTCTCCTACAACCATATTCTCTTCCCCTTCCACATATCTTATGTATTCCATAAAGACATTGGAGTTATCTGCAATGAATCGCTGAGGTGTATATTTTAATGTAGGTAAACGGTCGAACGAATCATTCCACCATGAACGAAGTGCCGGTTTCCCAATAATCATGCCATTGGTTTCTGGACTGCGCACTTTTAGTTTAGGGCTGTAATGCTTGGCATTCTCATGGTAGAGTGAGAGAAGCTTTTCAAGATCATGCTTATTGAATGCATCAAACCATTCCTTTGCAATTTCTATAATTGGGCTATCTGCCATTGATCAGATATTTAGGAGGCAAATTATGCTCTGTGATTATCAGCTCTCCAATTCTTAACAGCCTTCTTAATATCAGCATTACTTAAGTTCTCTTTTACCGCACGTTCAGCAAGTGCAATAAACTCTTCATCGGGTGCAAATCGCAATGCAATAACTTGTTGCATTGTTATAGTTTTATCGAGAAGCTTTCCTGTCAACACAAAATGACGTAGGTTCTCTTCAGCCCGTATTGCACGGTCTTGTGCCTTGAGTGAGAATGAACGGAACAAGAAGTATGCTGCCAAAAGAGAAAGGGAAGTAAGCACAAAAAGTGCGGCATTAACTCTTCCGCTTGCAACATATATAGCATGGCATAAATCTGCTACCGACAAAAAGAATAAGCCAACCACGCATGCGTAATAGACTTTATGAGAAAGAGTATCTGGTTTAAGCTTACGGTGATTTTGGTAGTTCTGGGTTTCCATGATTTCGTTTTTTATTTATTCTATTTGAAAAGGAATGTGTTTTACATTTTGACAAACTTAGTCACATTCGCTGAGGAACCATTCATGATCTTTATAAAGTATAATCCATTTGGAAGAGATGATACATCTAACTGCATTACATTTTCTGGTGTCATTTGAGTGTTAGTCTCTAAAATAATCCTCCCCATAACATCCATAATATTTACGACTGCATTTTTATCTTTTGCAGAGGATAATTTAATATTCAGTTTCTGTCCTGCAGGATTAGGATAAATGGATAAAGTATTTGTGTTTTCAAGTTGCTTTATAGCAGTTATAACACTACTGCATCCACACTGGCCACTCATGGCACAAGAATCTGCCACATATATAGAATCAACATAATTTGCACCAATATCGGTACCATCAGTTGCTAAGTTCTTGTACGGACTTGAAGCTGATAAATTATAGTCACCGCTACTAAAATTTACAAACCCCACAGCATTAGTATCAGCAGGGAAATAGTTTCCTGAAGGATAAGGTCCGGCACTTCCTCCTATAATTGCGTTGTTTGTATATGTCCAATCCGTAAACCAGGCATTGAGAGTTGAAATTCCCTCGCCGGTTCCTGTACCTGAAAAGCCATAACTGCCGTTTGTTATTATATTATTCTCAAAATAGAACGTGTCTGATTTTGTATAATTTTCACAAAACCCCATTGGGCCCTGGCTGAATGCCGTATTATGATCAATGATAAGTTCATTTGGCCCTCCTTCTATTCCAAATATCCTTCCATCTGAACCCGAACCTGTAACGTGAACAATATTATTTTCTACAAGAACCCTTACTGTCCTTTGGCTCACATTGGGAGTGTCAGTACCTAAAATATTAAAGCCTTGCTCAATATTTAAAAACGTATTCATCTTTATTGTAATGTCTCTTGTAGTACACCATGGTGCATTTCCATTTTGGTTACGAGGTGTTAGCAGTAGCGACATTCCATTCTGGTTTGCCGCCCAGTTATTTTCAAATCTATTGCCTTCTACCAATACACGCTGAGCATTCTTAAATTCTAATAAGTTCTTTATTTGCCATAATGAACCTTTCCATGCCATCGGTTTAAAAAAGTAATTACCTCTTATTTCAATATCTGAAACGACAAGATTTGTTATGGCTGGGTCAGCCCCGCCAAACATCATATTTTCTGTAGAAGCCTCAAGGTAATTGTTAACTACCTTTATTGGGCCTGGAGTATTATAAGCCCAAAGTGCCTGCGCATCTGAACCTTGTTCTTTGAAATCGGAAACATAAGAATTTATTACGGCTATACTATCTCCATCCATTTCAACACCTCTTCTTCCTCCCACCCCTGTATCTCCATGTATATAACACCTGTCGAACACAATATTATAGGGGAGAGTACTTAATGTAGAATCGCCACTTCCAATAGTTACCAGATCATACACAAAATTAGCAGCTACAGGTTTAATTTCAATTCCAACAAAACGAAAATTATGAGAATTTGAAACTGTTTGTATTGCACCACCGGAAGCAGCTGTTACAACAATCTTCGGCATATTGGAAGAATCGGATTGGCCTACACGATTGCAAGGACCGGGAAGGTTCGCATAATTGCTTGACTGGATATATATCCATCCTGAACCAGATGTTTTATTTGGCAATGTATATGGGCCCGTAAAAGTTGCTCCAGCTTGCAGGACTATAATATCGCCAAGGTTTGCGCTATTGAGAGCCGCCTGAAAATCTCCGCCTGAGTTCACCGTAATAACTTTACCTGAAGGTAGAGAGTAAGTTGTGTTTAAATATGTTTTAGGAAGTTGGGGTAGGGTTTGGGCATTGGCTGAAAAGGATATTCCTACAATTAAGAAAATAACTATTGGTAGAAATACTTTTATTCCACCTTGTGCAAGTTTTAAGGATGAAGTAAAATGTCGAAAATTTATCATGTGAATATGGGGTTTACTCATACAAATCTAGCTACTTTCTCATAGCACAGTTGCTAATTGTTTTCTTCGTATCAATATCAGTAAGACTACTAATCCATTCATGAAAATTTGAGATATAGGATATGCCCATGTAGCTGCTGAATATTCCTGAAGTGCCAGGAAAGAAAAAAGATACTTTATTGAATTAAGCCCAAAGGTTCTTGCCTTCTCTTCGTTGGGAAAATGATAGCTTTTGCGAAGCGTGGGGATATATCCAATTGCATCTATACTTGCAATCAATATAACAGAAGCTGTAGGGTTTTTAGTAAAGAACCAGGGCAATAGAGCAAGCAGTGCAATACTTATAAATAGTATATCTGAAAATGTGTATGCTTTATCATATTTAATTAATGAGATGATACCAATAGCAAGGCAGACTATACATGTGAATCCGGTTGGCCATGAACCCGCACCACCGCCTTTTGTTATTTGAGCAGTGAATACTATACCCGTTGTAAGCGTCCATAACAGCCATGAGAAGGCATGAGGCTTAGTGTGGTTTTTTAATGTACTTGAAATGTAAAAAGTATATGCCAATAGCCCAAGGCACAATGCAATAATTCCAAAATAGGGTTTTAAAAATTCCATGACTGCAAGGTAATTTATTTTAAAACCTCTAAGCTTACTCCAAAGGTAAATTCTACCGATTCACCTGGTGATAGTACAATTAGTCCATTTTTGTTATTAAAAGCGTCGGGTGAACAAGTCATGGGTTCTATTGCAATTGAATTGCGGTCGGGCGGTGTATACAACTGGATAAAGTTATATCCTCTGTCACCTACTTTTTGCCATATTAAGATGCTAATGCCGTTACTCTTATCAATCAACCTTGTTTGAGCTATGTCCTGATTTTTATCCAGTTCAAAGCAATGGTCCAACATCATATCGTTTAATATAGTGGGAGTTTCAAATTCTTGGTTGGGCAAATATTTACCTGTGGGGATAAGAGTTTTATCTAGTTCTACCTGCCTGCAAAGGGGCAGTTGAAGTTTAAGGGTATTGATTTTTGAACCGGTTGTAAAATAAGGGTGCCAGCCATCAGCAATTGGAATAGAGTATTCTGAAGTGTTTACAATTCTTGTCAGGCATTTAAACTTGCCATCCTCCAAAGTGTATTCAATTTCTATATGATAAGAAAATGGGAACCCAATGTTCAATGCCTTATAATCTGCTTGCAATATTACTTGAACGGAATTATTTTTTACCGTGCTCTCTTGTAATGCAAATGGTAAATTCCAACATAAACCATGTAATGCATGAGGTGGAGCATTCTTTTCTAAATGGTATTCATTTCCCGCAAATTCATATTTGCCATTATTAACACGATTTGGAAACGGGCTTAATTTTGCTCCACGGTAGAAATTAGTACTGCTGCCATAAAGCGTACCTAATTCCTTATCTCCATCAATGATATTATAAGTATGGCCTTTTGCAGATAAAGCCAATTCATTCAAATTACCTCCAAAGGCAGGAATAATAGAAACATATTCGCCTGAGGACTTATTAATAAGCCTTATTTTTTCTCTTCCGAAGAAATCTTCTATTTCACGAGTAAACATTGTTTAAGACTTAAAAATCCCTGCACCATTGACGGATTGATAAATATTAACTTCAGATTCAATCCCAAATCGTTGATGATATGTTGTGCTTATTGCTTCTTTAAATGAAATCGCATCCTTTTCCTTTACCAGGTTAATAGTACATCCACCAAAACCTCCGCCCATCATACGGCTTCCAATACAATAACCTGTTTTAAGTGCTCCCTCCACCAGAAAATCTAATTCATCACAACTCACTTCATAATCATCTTTTAACGAATAATGCGAGGCTGTTATTAGTTTTCCGAGCATTTCCATGTTATTATCTTCCATTACTTTTTTCGTTGCTTCAACTCTTTTATTCTCAGTTATATAATGTTTTATTCGTTTCTGCTGGGTTATATCGTTTATTAGAGAAATATCTTTTTCTTTAATATCTCTAAACCCTTTTACCTCACTTCGTCTTTTCTTTATCTCTGATAATGCATTTTGTGTTTCTTCAACTCTTTCTGAATATTTACTTCCTGCTAATGCTCTTTTCACTTTGGTATCGCATAATACCCATACATAACCTTTTGTATCTGCCGGGATATATTGGTGGGAAAGGGTTTGGAAATCGAGGAGCATTACTTTGCCCGCAAGAGAAAATTGAGAAGCATATTGATCGAGCAAGCCACTTTTAACCTGCAAGTAATGATGTTCAACTTGCTGGCATAATTTTATGAGGGATAGATTATCCATACCGGCTTTTGTAAGATGATTCAATGCATTTATAAAAGCTACTTCCAATGCAGCAGATGATGATACACCCGAGCCAATGGGAACATTGCCCGATATTACTGCATTAAAGCCTGTAAGGCCAGGCATCACTCCTGTAAATAATAGGAGACTACCATAAATGTATTTCTCCCAGGAATTTTTTTGTTCGTAGGGCTCACCTGGTACTAATGACATTTTCTCCTTGAAATCTGTACTTATTACTGTAGTCTTCTTATCATTGTTTGGAGCAATGCTTACTGTTACCCACCGATTGATAGCGCATGGCATTGATAAGCCCTGGTTATAATCGGTATGTTCTCCTATAATATTAATTCTGCCTGGGGCATAAGCAACAAATAAAGGAGCTTTTGAAAAATGCTTTGTGAAACTTTCTTTGCTTGCTTCTATAAGTGTTTTTAATGTCTGCATAGCAGTAGTTTATTTCCTTGATTGAATTGTTTTTTGAGCCCACGCAATATCTTCAGGTGTATTTAATCCGACCAATTCTGCATAGTTATCTATTGGTAGTGTTTCCACTTTTAATCCTTTATTTAGCATTAATCCAATGATATCTGTCAGGTATAATTCCCCGTTATCCTTATCAGGCTTTATTTCGGCAAGGCTTTGAAATAAATCTTCACCGTTAAAAACAAAATGAGAAGAAAGCAATTCAGGAATCTGCAATTGTTCTTTTGTGGCATTCTTTTCTTCAACTACTGCAATCAATTCATGGCTTTTATTCCTCACTATCCTTGCATATGGAAACTCTATTGGGAATATTGCTGTAAGGAAAGTACAACTTGCCCCACTATTTATATGGTGGCTCTCAAGTTTTTTAATCGTTTCTGCAGTAATCAGGGGGCTATCGCCAACAAATACAAAAACTGTAGAATTACTTCTAATAACCTCTTCAGGCACTTGCTTCACTGCATGTGCAGTTCCATGCTGCTCTCTTTGATAACAATAGCGTACTCCTGTTCCAATGGTTCCCTTTACCTGTTCAGCACCATAACCCACTATCAAATAAATTTCCTCTGTTCCTGTTTTTCTAAAACTATCAATAATGTGTACCGCAATTGGTTTCCCCAAGAAGGGTACAATGGGTTTGGGCAGGTCTGACCGCATTCGTGTTCCTTTTCCCGCAGCTAATATTATTGCTATTGACATATGCCTTTCTTCATTAGAAAATAAAGGTAATGGTTCTAATAAAAACGGTATGTTAAATCTTCTGCATATACTGTTTTGTTAATTAATGTGAAAAGCGGAAACATAAGTTAAATATTGCGGTATACCCATATATAAAACCTCACCCCATGAAAACAATAACATGCATACTGGCGCTTCTTTCCTTCGGGAAAATTGCTACCGCTCAGGATACCATAGTACAAACCAACGGAGCTACTATAATAGGAGTGGTGCAGGAGGTTGGGACATCGGAAATTAAGTATAAGAAATATGATAACAGGCAAACCAGCCCGGTGTATGATATTAGTAAATACGGGGTGAGTGCAATAAAATATGCCGATGGTAGCAGCGACAAATTTGCAGCAACAGCACAACCACTAACCTATACATTGGCAATTCCAGCTCAACCCGTGGTTGCAGATACAACACCGAAAGCAAAAATGTCATTTTATTTTGGTGCACGCACCTCTCTGCTAAATTCCTATAGTGCCACCTCAGTTAATAACTATTGGGAGAATCTGTTTAATGGAGAATCCGGTAATGGCTCATTGAAATTAAGTAGTGGCAATACCCAGTTAAATAATTATATGATAGGTTGGTCTTATATTTCACCTAAGCAAAACAATTTTGGATTTGAAATGCAATATGAAACAACATCAGGTAGTGGTATACAAAATTCTGCATCCTTTGATGATGGAACCACAGGTAACCTACATGTAAATTTCAGCGCTATTAATACCACATTCATTTATCTGCATGGGTTCGATACTACTGACAAGTTACAGGTAGGTATGGAAGCAAGCCTTGATGTTGGCTTTATTCATGGTACCGAGAGTGATATTTTCAGTTCTTCAAGCAGCAGTCCTAATGCAGGCAGGACAGTAAGTAATGATTATGACGATGCGCATGTGGGTTCTCATATTGCCTTGGTAGGAAGATACTTTATGGGCAAGCAACAAAACTTTGGACTTGAATTAAGAGCTGGTTATAGATTTATGAATATGTCCTCCTTTGGTGAGTCTAACTGGGAGGATACTCAGACTGACAACCCAGGTTTTAATATGAGCGGGCCCTTTATCAGTGCAGGGCTGATTATTCAGTTCAAATCTACTCCTGCAACTGGCAGCCCCTATTCTTACTGTGGTTGTTATTCCTAGTCAACGGGCTTATCTGAAAGATCAATTGCATCTTTCTTTTTGCCATTTGCCATCTGGTTAAAAGGAATTACTTTCTTCTCGATTATAACTTTGAGTTTAGTTATTTGTACATCAATTTTTTGTGAAAGGTCAGCCACTACTTCTTCTTCTGAAGCGGTAGGCTTTCCATCAGATTGCTGAACTACAGAATTAATTGCTGAAAGTTTTTCTTCTAATCTGAATGGATAGCGTAAAGCATCTTCGCCGGCTTTAATTTTTCCATTGTGCATTGTGTTTTCCAATGCTATCAATGAGTCTATTATTGGTTTTGCTGCATCTTTATATGGTTTTGCAGTTGTAGAATCAGTAAATGTTTCAAGGAAATCATTTATCTGACCAATGATAGAATGTATCTTTTTGGTTGCCTTGCCGGTTTCATTCAGCTTATCATGTATCTTCATTAATAAGGTAAGTTGAGCTTGTAAATCTGCAGGGGAAACTGGTACTCGAGGGTCTTCAACAACTGTAAAGGTTTGTTGCATAACCAATGAATCACCAAGCAATAACTTAACTATATAGGTGCCAGGTACTACTTCAGGTCCTGTAGGAGCGGTGTTATCAAGACCGCCAATAATAGCACTAGTGTCAATTTTTGCATCAGGATAATGAAGATCCCACACGAAATAATTCATTAAAGAATCGGCAGTGAGTATGCCTGGGTGTTTGGCTTTTTTATCCTGGTAATACTCGTGGTGAATCTTCAATGGTTCACTCTTTGTATTCTTCAAATTTGAATAAGTAATAATAGAATCGCCTTTCTCGGTATAGAATGCAAGCCTTACTTCTTTCTTCGGTTTATTCTTAAAATAATAGTGAAGCATTACTCCATTTGGCGCATTTTCTCCTTGTTGAATGGTTGGGTCATTCAAAGGGTTTTCTGCTTGTGAGCCTTGGGTACGATAAGTATCGCGTGGTTTATAAAGCCATGCATTTGAATTCGCTATAGAATCACTCAACTGGTAAATGGGAGTAAGGTCATCCAATATCCAGAATGCACGTCCATGTGTTGCAATACAAAGATCTTTATCACGCTTCTGTACTTGAATATCATGCACGGGAGTGAGAGGTAAATTCAGTTGCAGGGTTTGCCAAAGATCACCATCGTTAAATGAAATATATATTCCGGTTTCGGTACCACAATACAATAATCCTTTCTTATTTGGGTCTTGGCGGATACAACGGGTGTATATGTTTTGAGGGAGTCCAGCAGTAATTTGCTTCCAGGTTTTTCCATAATCTGTTGTTTTAAACAGGTATGGTTTCTGGTCATCCAGTTTATAACGGGTAGCGGAAATATAACATACCGCAGGGTCGTAATGTGAAGGTTCTACAATACTTATAAGAGCAAATTCAGGGAGTTCTTTAGGCGTAACGTTTGTCCATGTTTTGCCATTATCCTGGCTTACATTCACATATCCATCATCAGAACCTGCCCATAATACACCTTGCTTAGCCGATGATTCAGCAAATGCAAAAATGGTCGCATAAACCTCTGCTCCCGTATTATCAAGTGTAATTGGCCCACCACTTGGCTTAAGGGTTTTAGGATCGTGGCGTGTAAGGTCTGGCGAAAGTGTTTCCCATGTTTGTCCGTTATCCATTGACCTATGCACATGATTAGAGGTAACATATAAAATGTGGTTATCCCATGGTGAAAATGAAATTGGGTAGGTCCACTGAAACCTGTACTTTTCCACTTCTGCTCCCTCACCATCATGCTGTTCCGGATATACAGAAATGTATTTGTACTGATCGTTCTTTTTGTTGTAGGTACTTAATTGTCCATCGTATTCACCACCATAGGTTATGTCAGAATTGGTAGGATCGGGAACGATATAGCCCGCTTCACCACCTGCAACAGGGAACCAATCATTTGGTCCAATTGCTGCCCCGGCAGTGCGGCTTACAATTCTAATCGAGCTGTTATCTTGCTGTGCACCATAAAGGTGATAAGGAAAATCATTATCCAGATTAACATGATAGAACTGGCATGTTGCAAATTTTTGAATAGTGAATGTTCTGCCAGCGTCAAATGTTACCTGTGCACCACCATCGTCGCACATTATCCAGTTTTTTGGATTATCAGGATTTATCCACATATCGTGGTTATCCCCATGCTGGTTAGGAACTTTAGCCCAGGTTACTCCGCCGTCAATCGACCTCCAGAATTCTACATTCAAAATATATAAGGTATTCTCGTTTTTAGGGTCAGCATATATGCCGCTGAAATACCAAGGGCGTTGTGTTAAGTCGTTTTGCTTTGAAACTATAGCCCATGTTTTACCTGCATCATCACTACGGAATACACCGCCATTCTTATTCTCTACAATAGCATATAACCGGTTTGGGTCTACAGGAGATATTGTACAGATAACTTTCCCTGTGAGGCCTATTGGCATACCTGGGTTTTGTGAAATAAGTTTCCAGGTATCGCCACCATCGATAGATTTATATAATCCACTTCCCTTGCCTCCACTACTTAATGAATATGGAGTACGATGTGCCTGCCACATAGATGCATAAAGCGTAAGCGGATTGGAAGGATCCATTTTCACATCAACACAACCGGTGCTATCGTCAACATATAACAACCTCTGCCAGTTTTGTCCTCCATCTAATGAACGGTATAATCCACGTTCGCCACCCGCACCGAAAATTTTACCCATCGATGCAACAAATACTCTCTCTGGGTTTTGTGGGTCGACAGCTATTTTACCTAGGGCCCAGGAGTTCTTAAGTCCAATATGTTTCCATGTTTTTCCCGCGTCGGTAGTTTTATATACACCGTCGCCGTAAGAAATATTACCACGCATGGCAACTTCACCCATGCCCACATAAATCACATTAGGGTTCGATTTTGCAATAGCTATGGCCCCAACAGAACTCGATTTGAAATTCGAATCTTGTATGCTTTGCCAGCTGTCACCACCATCAATAGATTTCCACATACCACCACCAGTGGCTCCAAAATAATAAGTAAGCGGATCGCCACAAACTCCTACGCCGGCTAATGAACGCCCACCACGTAATGGCCCAATACAGCGCCATTTCATTGCATTGTAAAGCCCGGGGCTATATATGGATGCTGTAGAACCAGCAGGCTTAGTTTCGTTTTTTTTCTGAGCTGATGCAATCTCACTAATTGAAATGAGTGCAGAAAAAACAAGTGCAAGGGAATAAGGTATCCTTGATTTCATATGCGGTGTTTAAGTTTATTAGCAACAAATAAATTGTAGATTCTAAAAATAATACAATACTTGAATATACGTCAGGCTATTTTTATTGATTCCAAAACAGTTCAAGTATATTACACAAATCAATATAAGGTCTATGCGAATTAGCTCAATTTCATTTTAGCATTCTTCCATGCCTTGATCTGCCAGTTAATTAAACCGGTGCATATATGGTTGTTGGCGGTATCATAAACATCCACAGTATATTCTCTAAAAATTGCTTCTTCCGTTTTAAGTGGAGTTAAAATTGTTTTCTCAACTTCCTGTGCATCAAGTTTAAATTTTACCATTACATCCAGCTTAGCCTGGTAATGGTAAGTCATCTGAATATTCTTAAGTATAATCCGGTATTCATTTGCAGGTAAATGCATGGTAAGGCTGAGGCCCGATACGTATTCACATAAGGTAGCTAGTAAGCATGCATGTATACCTTTTATATGGTTTTGGTTATAACGTTTATTTAGAGCGGCAATAGTAATTTCATCTTTGGTAAGTGATGTTACCTTAAGTTTATGAGACTTATTGAAAGGTACATTACGCAATAGCATAACATTTAGTAGCCACAAATAAAATGGTGAGGTTTGTGCTTTAAGAGCAAGTGCATTCAGTTTATTCATGGCTTAAAGGCTTGTTTATGTATTTCAGCCTACAAACATATTTATATTTGAAAAGCTAAACGCTATTTATGGATAAACGCCTTTCATTAGTTGAATTACTCGGAATAGATTTCCCGGTTGTTATGGCACCTATGTTCCTTGTAAGTAATAAGGAAATGTTAGTAGCCGGAATGAAAGGTGGTATAATGGCTACCTTTCCTACACTTAACTTCAGAAAAGAAAGAGAGCTGGATTCTTTACTTGATGAGTTGAATTTATTGCGCCTCCAGTTTCCTAAAGGCAGTTACGGTGTTAATCTAATAACACAAAAAACTAATCCATTTTACCAAAAGCATTTAAAAATATGTGCAGATAAAAAAGTACCTTTTTATATAACTTCATTGGGTAGCCCGAAAGAAGTTATTGCCGCAGCAAGAAGTTATGGGGCAAAGGTGTTTTGTGACGTGACCAATATAGTTCACGCACAAAAGTGCTATGAAAGCGACTGCGATGGATTTATAGCAGTGGGGCAGGGTGCAGGTGGTCATGCGGGCCCAAACCCATTACAGATACTTGTGCCTGCACTAAAGAAAAACTTTCCTGATAAACCGGTTATTGCAGCAGGTGGAATAGCTACAGGTGGCGGATTATTATCTGTTCGGGTATTAGGTGCTGACGGGGCTTCAATAGGTACCCGATTTATTGCCAGCAAAGAATGCATGGTTAACGATGCATATAAGCAGGCAGTGATTAACGCAGGAATGGATGATATAGTTATGACCACAAAACTATCCGGTACACCATGTACTATAATCAATACTGCCGAAGCTGAGAAGATGGGTTATACTCAGTCATGGTTCGAGAAATTCATGAGCAATAATAAGCGCACTAAGAAGTGGTTTAAAATGATCGTGCAGATTCGAGGCATGAAAAAGTTGGAGGAATCTGTATTGCCTAACAATTATAAAAGATTGTGGTGTGCCGGTAAGTCAGTCGAGCTTATAGAAGATATTATTAGTTGCGAGGAAATAATTGCCCGTATTAAAACTGAGTATAGAAAGAGCATTGAAGAAGTGGTTCAATTGTAATCAAAACAATACTAATAAGAGTTCCTAAAGCTTAGTAATCAGGAGAAAACAGTTAAGTTTGTTATGAAAATCGCGAAACTTAATGGAATCAGCCAGGTTTGATTTTATATCAAAACATATAAAATCTGAATTTTTAAGAAATGTTTTGACACTATTTTCAGGGGCCATGGTTGCCCAGATTATTCCATTTATTGTTGCGCCTATTTTGGCAAGAATGTATTTACCTGAACAATTCGGTGAACTGGGTGTGATTTTATCTATAACCGGCATCTTTGGAATAATCTCTACCTTTCAATATGAATCGGCAATTATGTTGCCTAAGGATGATGAAGATGCTTTTAACCTGCTTTCGTTATCGTTAATAATAACAGTCGCCATTAGCGTGCTGTCATTTATTATAACGTTTATATTTAGTGACACAATATCCAGTTTGCTGGGAACGGATTCATTTAGAAAATGGATGTTTATAATTCCTCTTTTTGTATTTATAACGGGAACGTACAATTCTCTTAATATCTGGGCCAGTAGAAAAAAGCAATTTAGGAGGCTGGCTGTAAGGCAATTTACACAAAGTACAGTGCAAGCTCTGTCCAAACTTTTGTTTGGATGGTTAAAATATTTTAATGTGGGGTTGATTTTAGGCACCGCTATGGGGCAGGTTACTTCTACGGGAGTACTGGCGAGTATGACACTTAAGGATAGTAAAGGTTTTTTCAAGAGTGTAACCATTCAAAGAATGAAGGCGAATGCCAAACGGTACCAGGACTTTCCTAAATATACCATGTGGCAGGGGTTTATAGATTTGATAAGTACAAGTAGTATTATTTTTATTCTCACTTATTTTTACGGAATGAAAGTAGTGGGGTATTATTCCTTTACAATAGGCTTACTTCAAAGACCATCACAAATGATTGGCATGGCCGTAAGCCAGGTGTTTTATCAAGATGCAAGCAGCAAAGTAGCCGACGGTGAATCTATATATGAGAGCACACGCAGATTGGTGAAAAATCTATCATATATCGGATTATTGATTTACACGCCAATTTTTCTGGGAGGATATTATATTTTCGCTTTTGTGTTCAGTTCCAAATGGAATGAGGCGGGTTTGATTGCTCAAATTATTGCTCCCTGGTTGTTTTTTAGCTTTATTGGGTCACCTTTGGCAAATATTGCTGTTATATGTGGTAAGCAAAAGCAATTTTTATTTATAACAATGGCAATGAATTTTTTAACACCGGCTGCTTTATTCTTTGCAGTTATAATTAAGTCCGGGTTTTTAGTTTCGTTTGGAATAGTTAGTTTGCTTAATATAGGGTATATGATTTATCTTATCAATTGGATTTTAGGGCTTACAAAGCACAATGTGCATACAAATTATGGTAAAATAGAATAAGGATGGCAACTACTACTGAAGTAATAAATGATATTATAAAATTTATCAGGGAAGTACATAAGGCACCCACAGGTCCCATACTATTGCATGAGCCTCGCTTTATTGGCAATGAAACAAAATATCTTAAGGAATGCATTGACTCCACAATGGTTTCAAGTGTAGGTGGATTTGTAGACCGGTTTGAGGTTGAAGTGGCAAGTTTTACAGGATCAAAATATGCCATAGCTACGGTTAATGGTACTGCAGCCTTGCATATTGCGTTGCTTATGGCAGGGGTTGAAAGAGATGACGAAATAATAGTGCAACCGTTAACATTTATTGCAACATTAAATGCAATAAGTTATATAGGCGCGCACCCTGTTTTTATTGATGTTGATAAGGATACGATGAGTCTTTCTCCTGATAAACTGGAGGCCTTTCTTCAGAAGAACACAGAAATAGTAAATGGAACTTGTGCAAATAAAGTTACCAAGAAAAAAATAAAGGCTGTATTACCCATGCATACCTTTGGGTTACCCGGAAGGATAGAGCAAATAGCCTCCATTTGCAGCAAATACCAAATTACATTAATTGAAGACGCTGCTGAATCCTTAGGGTCATTTTATGCAGGAAAGCATACCGGCAGATTTGGGTTAATGGGGACATTGAGTTTTAATGGAAATAAAACCATTACAACAGGTGGGGGAGGAATGGTTATTACAGATGATGAAATTTTGGCAAAGAAATTAAAGCATATTACTACTACAGCCAGAATGCCGCACAAATGGGAATTTAAGCACGATATGGTAGGGTATAATTATCGCCTGCCTAATATTAATGCTGCATTGGGCTGTGCTCAAATGGAAAACTTACAGGGTTTTATAGAAAATAAAAGGCAACTGGCGAAGAAGTATGAAGCCTTTTTTAATAAAATAGGTGTGAAGTTTAACAAAGAACTGAATAATAGCCAATCGAACTATTGGTTGAATTCAATCGTTCTTGATAAACTGAGTGAACGAAATGCCTTTTTGGAAATAACAAATAGCAATGGAATAATGACAAGGCCATTGTGGGAATTAATGACGCGTTTAGAGATGTTTAGGGATTGCCAGAAGGGAAACATGGATAATGCTGAATGGCTTGCAGACAGAGTGGTTAATATTCCGAGTAGTGTAGTTTTATAATGTATTTATACCTACTATGAATTTTAAAATACTTGATTTATCGGCTAGCGATGAATGGAATGCATGCCTGAGTAAATTGCCGACAGAGCAGCAGGATATTTACTTCAAACCAGAGTATTATTCAATATATGAGAGTAATGGAGATGGAAAAGCTATGTGTTTTGTATTTGAGAACGATAATGGCATTGCACTTTACCCGTTTTTACTTAATAGTGTTAATAAATTAGGCTATAAGCTTGACCAGGAGTATTTTGATATTCAAGGCGCGTATGGATACAATGGGGTTATTTCGAGTAGCTATTCAAATGAGTTTATAAGTGAATTCTATTCAGCTTTTGATTCGTTTTGCAAGAGCCATAATATCGTTGCTGAGTTTACCAGGTTTCACCCGCTTCTGGAGAATTATAAATTTTCAGCAGAAAATCTTACAGTAATTAAAGACAGGCAGACAGTCCTATTGAATATAGAGTCTTCTATTGAAGAAATATCTAAGAATTGCTATTCCTCCATTAATAGGAATATGATAAGAAAGGCTATAAAAAGTAATATCACCATAAGGGTAGAAGAGGAAGAATCGGGTTATTATAAATTTTATGAATTGTATTCGGAAGCTATGTCCCAGATCAAGGCATTGCCTTATTACTATTTTGACAAGAACTATATTAGAAATTTCAGGCAATCACTGAATAAAAACCAATTCTTATTATTTGCTGAGCTAGATGGAAAGGTTATTTGCGGAATGCTTCTTATGATTTATAAACAGTACGCTCATTATCACTTATCCTGCAGGGTAAGGGAGTTTTCTCGCCTTGCACCTAATAACCTAATACTTGATCATGCAATTAAGTTGGCAAAGGAGCAGAAATGTACTCGTTTTCACTTAGGAGGTGGCCTTTCAAACAGTGATAAGGATTCTTTGTTTAAATTTAAGTCTGGTTTCTCTAAAACCTATAATGACTTTTACATAGGGAAGAAAGTGCATAATAAGAAAGTATATGATGAAATTGTATCGCAATGGCAAAATAAATTTGCGGGTTCTTTCAGTAAAAGCAACAATAGATTATTAGGATACAGGGAAATAGTAGAATAATTTAAATGAATTGATTTAATGAATATTGATAAAATAAGGAACCAGGTTATTAGTACTCGTGCCAATCTGTTATCTGCCCTGAAACAGATGGAGGCGATTGACAGGAAGCTTCTTTTTGTGTTCGACGACAAAAAGTTTATTAATATATTAAGTATTGGAGATATTCAGAGGGCAGTGTTTTCTGATAAGCCTATGGAAACCCTTGTTGTTGATGTATTAAGAAAGGATACGAATATGTGTAATGTTGAGGATTCAGTTGAAAATATAAAAGAGAAAATGCTTGAGTTAAGGACTGAATGTATGCCCGTTCTAAATAGAAAAGGAGAATTGGCTGATGTGATTTTCTGGGAAGATATCTTTTTGACAACTAGCGATAAAACCAATGATGACATAAACTTACCTGTTGTGATAATGGCAGGTGGGAAAGTTCAATCAATGAAAGCAAATGCCAGTATATTGCCAAAACCATTGATTCCCATTGGGGATAAAACGATAATAGAGGATATAATGGACAGGTTTATAAAAGTTGGTTGTCACAACTTCCATGTGATTATAGATAGTAAGGCTGACATGGTAAAGCAATTCATGGAGTCTATAAACAATAAGAGTAATAATATTTCATACCTGCAAGAGCAAATAACGAATGGGACTATAAGTGGATTAAGTATGCTTAAAGGTATATTAGATAAGACCTTTTTTGTAACTAATTGCGACATTAGCATAAGTAAGAACTATTCTGAAATTTTAAAATACCACAGGGATAATAAGAATGAGCTTACAATAGTTTCTGTACGGAAGTTATTATCTGCACCTTATGGAATAATTGAACTTGAATCAAATGGTTCTTTGGGAAAGATGACAGAGGAATCTGAAAAGCAGGTTCAGATTAATTCCGGATTCTATATAATGGAGCCCAAACTATTGAATGAAATTGAGTCAAATAAGGCCTTTCATATTAATGACCTGATTTATAAGATACAGAAAGGAAAAGGAAATGTTGGAATATTTTCAATCATTGAGAGGGATTGCATAGAACTTAGCAGGTGGACTAACTATATGAACAGTTTTAAGAAAGGTGATGCCTAAAAAGCGGGTTTTATTTATTACCAACTTTATTGGAATGTCTCCTTTTATTGCTTCGCTTACCAGACAACTGATAAATGAAGGTATTGAAGTTGATGTAATAGATACAGGCGCGTGGCATTTTTATAGAAATAATGAAGTAAGTAAAACGGCTCCCTTTTATGCTTCCCTATTTAAGATGCCAATTCTTGGGCACTTTTTAATGCTACTCCACCTTTCAATTTTAATAAGGAAACATAAGAATTATGATGCGGTTGATGTGCTATACCTACAGCCCCAATTAAGAAGGTTTGGCAAGTATTTATCAAAGCATAACAATAGACTGATGGTTAGTTATGCCGGTTCAGACTTCTATAGAGTATCGGAAAGGATTAAGATAAAAACAGAGGTTATTCTTGAGAAATGCGATGCCATTACCTTTGGTAATTACCAAATGGCTGATGATTTTAACGAATATTATAGAGATAAGTATAAAGCTAAAATATATTCAGCTGACTTTGGCATGGATATTCTACCTATACTGGATAAGAATAAGAATGCCAGTTCTAAAGCCCGCTTTAGAAATAATAACGGTATTAATGAAGATGATATAATAATAACTATTGGATACAATGGCCATGATGAACAGCAACATATAAAGATTATAGAAAGTATAAAAACGTTTAGAACTGACAAGATATTTCTGCTTGTTCCCTTTACATATGGTGGTACACAGGAATATTTAAACAAAGTTTTGGCGTTATTGGCTGAGAGTAAATTCAGGTTTAAAATATTTACAAAGTATTTGCCTGATGAAGATATTGCGGATATTAGAATTAATACGGACATAGCAATAAATATACAGTTCTCTGACCAGGGCAGTTCATCGCTGTTAGAACACATATACAGCGGAAGTATAGTGCTTGCAGCGGAATGGCTTCCTTATAAGTTCTGGGATGATATGGGGGTATATTATCATAGGGTAAATGAAAACAACCTGGTGGATAAATTGGGGATGATTATAATGAATATTAAAGAAGAGCAAGTAAAATGCAGAAATAACAATACTTTTATTGGTAATATATTTACATGGAAACATCAGGTTAAATTATGGTTGAACGCTTTTCAGTTTGAAAACGAAGGATGATTACGATAGTTGATTATAAAATGGGTAATGTAGGCTCAATTGCCAATATGTTAAAGCGGACTGGCCATGAATCATTAATTACTTCCAAGGTTTCAGATATAGAAAAGGCAAGTATGATTGTACTTCCAGGGGTAGGTTCATTTGATAAAGCAATAGAGAACCTGGATACATTGAAACTAATTGAAATACTTAATAAAAAAGCACTAATTGAGAAAACCCCTGTTTTGGGCATTTGCCTTGGAATGCAATTAATGGCTAAAGACAGTGAGGAAGGTAAATTACAAGGATTAGGTTGGTTTGATGCTTATGTGGTCCACTTTAAAGTTAAGAATCATAAGGTGCCGCATATGGGTTGGAATACAGTAAAAATAGCCAAACCAGACAAAATATTTAGCGATGTAAAAGCTGAACAAAGATTTTACTTTGTGCATTCATATCATATGCAGTGCTTGAATAAGGAAGCTATACTTACGACTACTGAATATGAATATGAATTTACTTCGGCCATAACTAAGGATAATATTACCGGGGTTCAGTTTCATCCTGAGAAAAGTCATAAGTATGGTATGCAGCTATTAAAAAATTGGGTTAATAAGAGTATTTAGTTATGTTGAATACACGGGTAATACCAAGTTTGTTGCTAAAAGGAAATGGGCTGGTTAAAACAATGAAGTTTAAGGACCCTATTTATATTGGCGATCCGATTAATGCAGTGAAAATATTTAATGATAAGGAAGTAGATGAGCTTATATTCTTAGATATATCTGCCACACCTCAAAGTAAAGGCCCCAATTTTAAACTGATTGCTGAAATTGCCACAGAGGCTTTTATGCCTTTTGGATATGGAGGAGGGATTACCGGTTTGAATGATATGGAGAAGCTATTCTCACTGGGGGTTGAAAAGGTAGTATTGAATACATCTGCCTTCAAAATTCCCAGTTTGGTTTCAGAGGCTTCTAAGGTTTTTGGTAACCAGAGTATTGTGGTTTCTGTGGATGTAAAAAAGAGTATTTTTGGTCAGTACAGAGTATATACTAACTGTGGCACATACGATACCAGGCAAACACCTGTAGAATATGCAAAAATGATGGAAGAGTCAGGTGCCGGGGAATTAGTTATTAATTCTATAGATAGGGACGGAACTATGAGTGGGTATGATTTGAAATTAGTAAAGTTAGTAGCAGATGCAGTAAACATACCAGTAGTAGCACTTGGTGGAGCGGGGAAACTAAGTGATTTTGCTGATGCTGTAAATGAAGGGAAAGCCTCTGCCGTAGCAGCAGGAAGTATGTTCGTTTTTCAAGGCGTACATAAGGCAGTGCTGATTACTTATCCGCCACAGGAAGAGTTGATAAAGATTTTTAAGTAAAATGTCTGAAAAAATATATAAGGTTTGTTCATATTGTGTTATGGATACTACAGATGCATCAATTCAGTTTGATGAACAAGGTGTATGTAACTATTGCAAGAGTGCTATAAAAAAAGTAGAACAGATTACTTTCAGAATTGAAGAGGAAAGGGAAAGAAAATTCAATGAGGTAATTGCTAAAGTTAAGCAGGCAGGCGCAGGCAAGCAATATGATTGCATAATAGGGCTTAGTGGTGGTGTGGACAGTTCTTACCTTGCTTATATTGTAAAAAAAGCAGGGTTAAGGCCACTAGCAATTCATCTGGACAATGGATGGAATTCGGAACTTGCTGTACAGAATATTGAAAATATAGTTAAGAAATTAGGTATTGACCTGTTTACATATGTTATTGACTGGGAAGAATTCAGGGATCTGCAAATGGCCTATTTGAAAGCATCTGTACTCGATATTGAAGTATTGTCTGATAATGCTATTGTGGTTTCCATATTCAGGCTAATGAAGAAATATGACGTAAAGCATTTTCTGATAGGTACTAATTTTGCAGCAGAATCTATTATGCCATTGACTTGGATGTATGTACCCAAATATGATAGTTTAAATATAAAGTCTATATATAAGAGATTTGGCTCAGGAAGGAAGTTGAAAACTTATCCTCTGTTAAGTTTCAGGGAATACATTCGATACCGTTATTTTAACTCTGAGAATAATATTCCTTTGCTTAATTACGTGCCTTATGTTAAAACTAATGCACTCAATGTGTTGAAAGAGGAGTTTGGGTGGCGGGATTATGGCGGTAAGCATTATGAATCGAAGATCACGCAGTTTTACCAGGCATATATTTTACCAACTAAATTTAATGTTGATAAAAGGAAAGCCCATTTATCAAGCCTTATATGTTCAGGTCAAATCACCAGAGAACAAGCATTAGTAGAGTTAGAGAAACCATTATATGATCTTATAAAACTGAAAGAGGACAAAGAATATTTCGTTAAGAAACTTGATATTAATGAAAAGGAATTTGAGAAAATAATGTCTTTGCCCATACGGCCTCATTCTTATTATCCTTCTTATGAAGGGATGCATAAAAGATTAGCAGCATTCAAGCGAAAACTAACTAAGTCCTCTAAGAAGGAATTATAGAGATGACGGAGATAAGAAAGAAGAGAGTTGCTTATTTGGGTAACCAAATATCGCCTGGCGGTGGGGCAATGAGCCTGTATCTTATGATAAAGTCGGTTTCTCCAAACCAATTTGATAAGTATGTTTTTGTGAGCCAGTGCAGAAACGAGGAAATGAAAAAGGATCTGTTACGGTATTGTAAAAAAATAGAAATAGTAGATTTGGATGAAATTGTTAGTTGCCAGACATACACCCTCTCTAAATATAAATACCTTAAAGCCCGGTTATCAGCCGACAAAAAGAATAAAATATTCTTAAAGCACCTTATAGATAACCAGATAGACATACTTCACATAAATAATAGTGTATTTGCGCATGTATGTAGGTATGTAAAGAAAAACAGCAACATTAAAATTGTTAGCCATATCAGGGAAATGATTGACCATAGAGGTATTGGGCATATGCAAAGGTTTATGATAGAATCGATGTTAAAGTATTCTGATGCTATTATTGCGATTAGTGATAATGAGGCGGCCTTATTTAAAAACCATCCTAGTCTTCAAGTACTTCCAAACCCTTTTGACTTTTCTAAGATAGAGATGGTTAAAAGTACTTTCAGGCAAGAACAGAAGTATAGTGAGGATACTTTATTGGTTGGAATGATGGGGAGGTTTGACAAATTTAAAGGGCACATGGATTTCCTTAAGGCATTGAAAATTATAATTAATAAAAAAAATGTAGAAGACAAAAAAATCAAGTTCCTTATAATTGGCATTAATCCACCTAAAAAGAACTGGAAACTTTTTGTAAAGAAGATGTTGTTGATGAAGGATTATAGGAGAATGGTAGAGAATTATATAGCGCAAAATAAGTTGGAGGAGTATGTTCAGTTAATACCATTTCAATACCACATTTTTAATATTATTAAGACTGTTGATATTTTTGTCCGCCCTTCCGTTAGTGGTGACCCTTGGGGGCGTGATATAATTGAAGAAATGGCATTTTCGAAGCCTATTGTGGCTACCGGCACCTCGCAATTTTATGTGAGGAACGGAGAAACAGGCTATCTTGTTCATCCATCAAGCCCAATTGAACTGGCTGATAGAATTGGTGAGTTGATTAATGACAATAAGCTAAGGCACGAGTTCGGACGAAAAGGTGGTGAACTAATAAGGCAAATGTGCGATATTGAAGCATATGGACGAAAAATTGAATATATATATAAAGTGCTTGAATGAAAGATAAAAGGATTAGAAAATTCAATGAATTCTTACTCCTTTACATTCTCTTGGGGCAATCGAACATGCCTTTTTTGATGGGCGATGTCTTTCTTATCATTGGGTTTCTTTATTCTCTCTTCATATTTACATACCGCAGGCTTAATATTGATCAAAAGGTTCTTCAGTTTTCATTTGTATTTCTGCTACTGTTTATCATTCAGATCTTTACTAGTCAGAATTTCATGCCGACAATTCTGATTGCATTTATGCTAAGGATATACTTTGCATATTTCGTGATAAGAATATTAGGTGAAAACTTTGTGAGCTATTTTGTCAAAATGATATTCTTTTTCACTGTTGTCAGCCTGATAGTATATGTTACACTTTTATTATTTAAGAACTTCGAAGGGATACTTACATCATATATTACGCCAATCTTTAGTAAGATCACAT